>LSQX01173646.1_pt1 | contig 47933 bp, 40 predicted proteins | sample 654561 | NCBI WGS metagenome assembly LSQX01 (sample SAMN04489861, study PRJNA283612) | anaerobic digester metagenome | isolation source: 4 biogas reactors fed with cattle manure at either 37C or 55C with and... | place: Denmark: Kongens Lyngby | collected 2014
CCGCGCGTCGGGCACCAACCGCCGTACCATCAACAGAGATTGAGCACCTGCCAACTCTGATGGTTCGCCCGTATACAACACCACCTGCGGCTGTAGGGGTACGGTCTGAGCGGCCACACGGGCCCGGATCGCAGGCGATAGGGTATGTCGAAATCCGCTCCCGCTTCGACAATATGGCCAAAATCCCCGAGATCCACACGCTTTGCGAGAAATGCAGTGACATCCATGCCCGCTGCGGAGAGACATCGACACAGCCGGTCATCACCCTGCAACCCTAGTATCAGAAGCCTGGCCGCATCTTGTTTCTTGCTATGCACTTTTGTGTTCACTTACTCTTAACTAGTTTTTACGTCCTACTAGTATCTCCTATGTGCTTCGTTCAGAACCCATATTCGTCTCGTTGCGTGGTCAAACCTGCGGGAGACGGGGAGCAGGCAACTCCGGATGATTGTGATGGTTGGAATTAAGTGGAGAAATCTCTGCTCGTCACCACCAACGGGGTAGAAGACAAAATAAGGCAAGACATCGGTGCTACCGCGTCTACGAGAGAATGCTTTTGGATAGGGGAGAAAGGGCAGACAGTCTCAGTATAGAAATCAAGTGGATCAGCTGTACTTTGGTTCAGATTGAGTATCTCCGACATCGTATCGGGCGCTTGAGACCAGTCTTATTATACAGCATAAAGCAGGGTGCGACATGTTGTCGTCACCCTGCCCATATGATTTGTTCGCTGATTGGTCATTTAGTATGGCGCGAGCCTGGACTACCAGCCGAGGTTGTGTTCGATACCTGACACCGCATCATAACCGCGCCACATCATCAGGTGGTCCAGCAGCGTCATGCGCGTCATAGCGGCGGCAACTGCACACATTCGGCCGCAGATGGTCGCATCACGGCGGGTGATGGCAGCCAGTTCAGCGTCCTGCATGGTGGCCATGTTCACAGTCGGCTGGGCGATGGAGATGGTGGATGTCGGTTTGACTGCAATCCGCACCACGATCTCCTCTCCGTTGGAGATGCCGCCGTCTATGCCGCCGGAGTTGTTCGTGTGGAACCGGACGCGGCCGTCCTTCATGTACGGTATGTCGTTGCATTCCGAGCCTTTCATCATGGCAGAGCCAAATCCGGCGCCGATCTCGCAGCCTTTTACCGCCGGTATGCTCATCAGCCCGTGAGCCAGGCTGGCGCTTAGCTTATCGAACACCGGCTCGCCAAGTCCGGGCGGCACTCCCTGGGCTATGATCTCCACCACACCGCCGACGGTGTCGCCTTCATCCTTTATCTGCCTGGTGAATTCGATCATCTTCTCAGCGGTCTCGAGATCCGGGCAGAAGATCTCGTTTTTCAGCGAGTTCTCATCCAACTCCTGCAGGCTCATGCCTTCCACGTTTGCCTCGATGTGCATAAGCTTCTTGACGTATGCGACGACGTGGATGTCCTCACGTGCGAGGACCTTCTTGGCCACAGCGCCGGCGGCCACTCGCGCACAGGTTTCTCGCCCACTGGCTCTGCCCGCTCCGCACCAGTCGGCGTACTTGTCGTATTTCACGCGATAGGTGTACTCGGCATGGCCGGGACGGATGAGATCCTTGACCTCTTCGTATTCCTTGACATGCTGTGGCATGGTGTCCACGTTGTGGATGATCATGCCCACGGGGGCACCTGTGGTGATGTTGTCCCGCAAGCCGGAAAATATGGTCACCTGATCGGTTTCCTGACGCGGTGAGTCGATAGCGCTCTGGCCCGGTCTGCGCTTGTCCAGCTCAATCTGAATGTCGGCGTCGCAAAGAGGCATGCCTGGCGGAACGCCGTCGCAGATGGCTGCAAGGCCCTTGCCGTACGACTCTCCACATGTAGTTACCCGGAACATCCGACCGAAAGTGTTGCCCAACATTCGCATCTCCTCCTGGGTTATGATTTGGTTGCACGTCTGACTCCTATGGCGTGTCAACCTTCTCCAGGGTCGCGCCAAGCCGTCGCATCAATTCGACGAAGTCAGGAAAGGTTACCGCTATCGCTTCAGCGGTGGATACTGTAGTCTCATCTGCTGCGCCCAGACCGGCGACCGCCAGTGCCATCACGATGCGATGGTCACCGTGGCCGTCTACCTGAGCGCCCCGCAGTTGCCGCCCGCGCACAAGTAGGCCATCATCGAGTTCCGTGATGTCCGCGCCCATCTTGCGCAGTTCGGTAGCCATCACGGAGATACGGTCGGTTTCCTTGAGGCGGGCCTGGGGCACGTTGCCCAGCAGCGTCTCGCCCTCTGCAAAGCAAGCTGTCGCCGCCATCGCAGGCAGAGCATCGGGTGTCGCGTTCAGATCGAGTTCGCAGCCGTGCAGAGGCTTGCCGCGGACGGTCATGCGGAGCCCGTCCACCTCGACTTCGGCGCCCATCTGCCGCAGCATATCCACCACTGCTTTGTCACCTTGAGGGTCATCCATATCGAGCCCGGTCAGAGTGATTTCTGAGCCCGTGACCGCTGCCGCACACATGAAAAAGTTCGCGGATGAGAAATCTGCCGGTATCGGCCTCTCGAAGGGCGGATAGCTTTGCCCACCGGGTACGTGGAATCGCTCCAGTCCCTCGCGCTCGTACTCGATGCCCAGCCTGTCGAGCCAGTCGAGTGTCATATGCACATACGGCTGTTCATGCAGCAGCGGCACCTCTATGTGCGAATCGCCGTTCGCCAGTGGGCAGTTGATAAGCAGCGCGGTCAGGTACTGCGAAGTGGGGCACTCGATACTGGTTTTGCCGCCCCGCAGAGGCCCGGTGATGCGCACTGGTGGGCAGCCGTTGTCTCGCTCTGAAACTGCACGCGCTCCGAGGTCTTCCAACGCGCTGGTGAGTGGCTGTATCGGGCGGGCCTGGATCTGGGCATCTCCGGTGATGGTGGTCGTGCCATCCCCAAGAGCCGCCGTAACGCAGGCGATATACAGTGTCGTTCCTGAGTTGCCAACGTCAATCGGGGATGAGGGCACACGAGGGCTGCCCGCTACGCCACGGACGAGCAGATCGCAGCCATCGGCTTCGACTTGTGCGCCGAGCAAGCGCATAGCTCCGATGCACGATTGGATGTCAGCCGAATCCAGGGGTGCGATCAGGCGGCTTTGTCCCTCGGCCAGACTTCCGATGACCAGCGCCCGCACTGTATGTGATTTGGATGCAGGTATCGGAACAGAGCCGGCAAGTTGTGAGGGCTTCACTCGCAGCTTCATCATCTGCTCCTGGGAATGCCGGCGCGGTACGTACTCCAAAAGGCCTGAGTTTGACCGATGCACGGCGAGGCTAGCGTCAACAGGAGGCCGGATACGTTCCATACACGATAGCTGAAAACGGAGATTCGCGCAAGGAAAAGCAATGCCGCCTAGAATTGTGCTGCAGAAGCATTTCATCGCCAGCTGAGTGCTCATAGCGTAGCTGGCAAATTTACTGGGTATAAATACGATCCCTGGCCAGACCGGAGGCGGCGACGCTAAGGGCAAAGGCAATCAGCGACATGTGCGATATGTTGATGCCTACAAGACGTGCCGTCATGCGATTTTGAAGCGCTGCTGGCATAGCTTTCTCTGTGAGTATATCGCAGAAAAAAGCTGCGAAACGACAATCGTCGCCAGGCAAAGCCTAACTATCTACCAGGCTCTGGAAGACGATGGCTACCCCACCGATCTGAAACAGTTCACGCATCGAAAACATGGCTCTATCGAGATGGCATTGATGCTCCATGTAGTATTGGCTGCTTCTCGCAGCAGGAGTGAGACGGCGATAGCGGTAAAACTCATGGTCAGAATGGTAGGAACGCACAGGAGACGTAGTGCGAAGCGCTTGGAGCGTACTGCCATCCATCTTTTAAGTAGGTGAGTGCGACTGCGATGGCGAATGATTATGGCATTGGCACAAATGTCGGTACACTGCGGACTGGTGAATTGAGAGGTGTCCACAATGGCAGCACGAATGGCATGCTTGCTTATGGTCTCGGCAGCACTGATGGCCCTGACAGCATTGTCTGCATGGGCAGATTTTGAGCGGAGTCTGTATTCGGAGGAAAAGATGGCTATACTGCGCAACAATTTGGACAAGTACGAATGGGCCCAAAAGCAGCGAGATGCCGAAATCGCCAGAGCTGAGCAGTGGGTGGCCTACGATGACGAGAAACTGCGCAACATGGTTGTGCCGCCCGATGTCCCCAGAGCCTATGATATTCACAATTTCGGCTGTCCGGTGCATGGTGTAGAAGCAAATGCCAAGGGGCTGTATACCTGGAAGATTGACCCCGACCGGCCATACAAGATTGTGTGTCCCGCCGGAGGAGAAGAGTATCCGGCAAATGACTTTGCGGCGTACCTTGCATCCGGAATGCAGGACAAATCGCTGCTGTTCAATCCGGAGCATCCTGATCCGGCGGATCCTCTGCACAAGCAGTACGTGGATGACGGGTGGGGCTGGAACAAGGAAGGCGATCCGACCAACTATTGGTTTGTCGCCTACTACGCGCACTGGAGCATGCGCCAATTCACTTTGCCGGCAATCGAGAGTCTGGGGATGGCAGCACTGTTGTCAGACGACCTCGAACAGGCCCGTGTATATGCCCACAAATGTGCTGTGCTACTGTGGCAATTTGCTGAGTATTATCCCGACTACTACTATGAGAAGCAGTCGCGCGAGGGCAAGGAGCACAATCCGAACTATCTGGGCAGATATACCAACATGATTTGGGAGTGCGGTACTCCAGGGCGCTGCGCTGCTGCTTTTGACGCTATCCGCCCGTTCCTCGCCGAGGACCGTGAACTGGAGGCGCTCACCGGGAAAAGCGTTGCAGAGATTGACGCCACAATCAGAGAGCGGTTGCTGCTCACCGGTGCACGCGACATCATGGACGGCAGCGGCCGTACCCGCGGCAACTACGGTATGCACCAGAATGCCTTGATCACGATAGCTGCAGTGCTGAAAAATGACGACGTACAGCCCACTGTGGAAGAGATGATCCAGTATGTGGTAAACAATCCGAGACCAGCTACATCATCGGACATCGGTATCGAAGACGCTCTGGTCAATCTGCTCCATCGGGATGGCATGCCGCAAGAGTCTATCGGATACAATTATGGCTGGGTCAGCAATCTGGCCACCATAGCGAGCTCACTGGCTGACGTAGACATCAACTTTTTCACGAACCCTCGCTTTCAGAAGCTACTGACCTGGCCGCTTGATGTTCGCATTGCAGGCAGATTCGTGCCGCCACTGGGGGACACCGGCAATATGTTTGCCGCGGCAGGCTCACTAAATGCCAGCCAGGCCAACATGGCTGTGCGCCACTGGCCCGACCCACGGATGGTGCAGATAGCCAGAGCCAACCCTGGTGCCGGGCAAAACCTTTTCGTTGAGCCGACTGAGGAGCTTCTGCAGAGGCTCCCGGAGGCCGAGCCGGTGGAGTTTGGTGCAGCCCCGTTCCATTTTCCGGCATACGGACTGGCGTACCTGCAGCACAACGGTGGGACAACGCCGACTGCCAGTATGCTGTTCTACGGCGATTACAGACACCATGCACATGCTGACCAGTTGAACATGCTCCTGTTCTCTCACGGAAATGCGATGCTCACCGATATCGGCTATCCTGAACAGACCGATTCACGCAACTACCGGCGTTATGGATTCTTCGGTAACACCATATCGCACAACACGGTGGTTGTGGATGCCGCAAGGCAGACACGTGGGCCAGGCAAGCTGCATGGGTATCAGCCCGAAGGCTTTGCGCAATTCGTGGATGCGTCATGTGACGGAGCATACTCGGGTACTGTTGACATGTATCGCCGCGCGAACATGCTGGTTGAGATTTCGCCGGACCAGCGGTATGTATTTGACGTTTTTTACGTTCGCGGCGGCAAACAGCATGACTATGTGGCACTGGGCCCCCCTTCGGAGACAACCTGTGAGCCGTCACTGGGGCCGGTGCAGGAGCAGGGTACTCTGGCAGGGCCGGACGTGCCCTACGCCCACTTCTATGACCATGAAGAGTATGCCGCAGCTCCTCTGGGCAGCATCTCATACGGCGGCTATCGGGGCAGCGGCTTCCAGTATCTGTTCAACGTCCGGCGAGCGCCACTGAATGGACAGGCCGTGTTCGAGTGGCGACTGAAAGAGCCTGCAGAGGGCCACACCAAGTACCCGTGGGAGGGCATCGGACTGCGCGCTCATCTGCTGGGCACAGGTGAGGAGGTCATCGCGGCCGATAGCAAGCCGCAAAGCTACGACTACCTGCCCGATACTATTCAGTACATGCTACGCCGGCACGGTGACATTGATCACGAGGTGGAGGGAGGTCTTAACAGCGCTTTCGTGACCGTCTACGAACCCTATGAGGAAACGCCCTTCATCGCACAGGTGCGTCCGGTATCTATCAATCCAGACGACGGACAGGCAACGGCCGCACGGATAGAACTGACTGACGGAATGCTGCACTATGTCTTCCATTCGCTGGCGCCCGAGCAAAGCTATGTCCTCGATGAGGTGGTGAGAGTCACGGGACACTGTGCGTGTCTGGTTCTGGATGCCGGTGGCCAGCCACAAAAGGTGATGCTATATGGTGGCACTGAATTGGGGATAGGTAGCTGGGCGCTGCAAGGCAAGGGCTGGCAGAAGACGCAAGTGGTATCGGTTGACTATGAGAGCGGCGTCGTTCAGCTTGCCGCCCCGCTTCTGACCGGCCCTGAGCAGGAAGGGCTGACAGTGCTGGTCGAGGCTGATGGTTTCACGGACTCACTATGCATCACTGAAGTGTTAGATGAGACCCGCTTCGCGCTCGGCGACCAGGATACCCGTGTGGCTGGTGGCCCGGTCAACGAAATCCTGCCCGAGCAGAGCCGGTTAGTGACGAGTGTTGCAACTCCTCATGCAAAAACGGGCATGACGGTGCTAAACGGCTTGCTGCAGCCACAGGGGCGCTGGGCCGAGGGCGACAGGGTTACTGTCGATAGAGGCGACCTCGGTTCGCTAAGCGCCGACAGCTTCCCGTCAGGGGCAGACGGTTCCCACCCGCGCTTCTGGGTGGTCATGGTTGGTCCTGGTGATGATGTGTGGGTGCCAAGCCTCACTGTCGTCGAACGGGTACAGTAGGGTATCTGATCAGGCCACAATCAGGATGCTGTCTGAGACCGTTTCAGTTCACTGAGTGCCCAGTAGCGCTGCGATTTCGGCCGACAGATCGCCGACGTAGATGGGCACACTGCGGGCCGTGAACGAGCTGGTTTTGCCGTCTCGAAACTCGGCCTGACCGTGAACGGCCACCATGTGCGCGCCGGTGGCAGGTGTCAGTTGCACGGACAGCCGGGGAGTTGTGGAGTCGATTGTGCCAAGTTGTCGCACGAGCTGGCCATCCATAGTCTCGAGAACTACCGTGCCTGAAAACTTGGCAATTGCGGGGCCGTGCTGTTGCTCACTCAGCGCGATTCTGCATGCCAGATCATCGCCAGGCTGCAGGCGTACCCCTGGTAGTTGGGCCATCTGTTCGGCGTCAATGCTGAATTCAAATCTGGGGCCGTGATGTGGCACGTATGTCGGTTCAGAAATGATACCCACTGCCAGACCGGGGAGAATTGTATCGCCGAGTGACTGTGTGTAGTTGAAGACGATGAAACCATCTGTCCCGAGGTTGCGGGCCACGGAAATCTGTCCCGCTACGCGGTCATAAGGCAGAGTGGAACTGGACGAGGTTGCGCCTATGCCCGGGTAGAGCGGTACGGCCCCCTGTACCAGGCTCAGTTGGCGGCTGCTCCAGGCGGCGAAGGAGAAGTCTGACTCGGTGTAATTCATGGGGCACAGGAAGTCTACATATCCCTCGCGTGCCCATGTGACCCAGTCCTGCCCAATGGACTGGTAGCAGCCCGGGTAGTTGCTGAAGACTGCTGCAGACACTCTGCAGTCAGGACGAGCAGCATGTACCCGCTGACCGGTCTCCCGTACTATATGGGTAATCTGGTCTGCCCTCCACTGAAGCCACCTGTCGCGCAATTCGTCCGACGTCAGGTCTTCGGGCCAGTTGGCGACCTGCAACCCACTTGCCTCCTGAAAACGTGTGCGGCAGCCCGGGCAGTAGCAGTGGGCTGAATCCGGATAACGTATGTAGTCGAAGTGGACGCCAGCTACATCGTATCTGGTGGCTACTTCGACCATAGTGTCCACTTCCAACTTCTGGTTGTCCGGATGTGACGGGCAAAGCCAGTGGCCCTCTTCGCCGCTAATGCTGACTTGAAGCCTGCCTTGAGTCCGCATCTGTTCTATGAAGCTCTCGGGGCAATCTCTGTCCAGTCGGAAACATACCTTCCAGGGGTGGACCTCGATGCCATATCTGCGCCCCGCCTCGACGGCCGCGCCTATCTGATCACCCTTTTCGGCGACGACTGGTGACACCGGCAGCAGTTCACTCTGATATAGTGCGCTGCCACCCCAAAAGCTGTTCGGCATGATAGCATTGAAGCCTGTTTCGGCAAGTACACGCATGGTCTTATCCCAATCATGTGGGTAAGCACCTGTACCGGAGTGCTCCCAGACGGCGCGGAATTCGCCAGGGCGTGGCTTGAGTGCCAAAGCGTAAGCCTGTCGCAGCTTCTCATCGCGTTGAGCTGCATGTTCAATGGCAGTAATCCAGTCTGCTGTATCCACCGCTTCCTGGGTTTCTCGGATCAAATCACGGATCTCACGGACTACTTCTGGAGCAGCTGCACCGGCTTCCGAAGACGGGCGGGCGTCCTGAAGCCACTCCAGGACGTCTTGGCCGACAACGTGACCCATCTGTGCGGGCATGGTGACGGCAGCACGTCCGGCAATTTCCCACACTTTGGGCTGGAAGTGCCCAAGCAGGGCCACTAACATCCGTGTCTTGGTAGAGACATCCTCAGGGATCAGTACATGGGACATGTAAGCGCCGGTATCAGACAGTACCAGTGCCGGATAGCCGGTATCTTTGCCGTCTGCATCAACCCAGTTTCCTATCACCAGGGCGCCGTGACCCACAGGTTCAACTCCCCTTATGTTCCAGGAGCTTTGGATGGCAGATTGTGGCATGCCGGTTACAAGATCGGAGTCCAAAGCGATGCGTGCGAATTGTCCTGCATACTCTTGCGGGACAAAGACCGTGTCTCTAACCCCCAGAGCCTCACCCAGGGCGGATGACAGAGCATAGAATGCTAACACCTTGCCGCCCGCGCGAGTGTATTCGGCCAGGCGGTTGGCCGCCTGCTCACTGAGATTGGGATTGTAGGGGAGGACTATTACGTCAAAATCGAGCAACGGTTCCGATAACAATACTTCTTCATTTATGGCACCAGTGCGTACTCCCGCCTGGCGCAGCATATCAGCCATGGCGGTAGCATACTGCAAGATAACTCGCCCCTCGCCCTCAGGGGACCCGGCCAGTGGATCGGTGAGAAGGACGATCGAATCCTGGTGTGCAGTGAGGCTATCCACCAATGCGAAGGCGTCTACTTTCGCGCCCGACCAGACTGCTATGCGTATGCCCGAAATGGCGTGCCAGCCGGCCGGTGTGTCCTCTGATCTGAATTCTGCACGCGATAGTTCCACCGTCTCCCAATCCGTTGAACGCACGGAAAAACCCTGTCCATACCAACCGTCGCCGCTGCGGAAGTATATGGTGAATTGCGAGGCTGCAGTGGGGTTTGGGCAGCGTACTTCGATGCTGAAACGCGTCCAGCGAGATAAGTCAAGCTCCACCTGTCGGTCGTAAGCCACTCGGCGGTCGTTTGTCGAGAAATTGCAGGGCAGCTTGAGCGCGGCTCTCTCTTCCGTGCGCTCGATCTGTATTGGCGGTGAGATCTCCTGAGCCGTCCACACGTCACCGGCAGCACTCGCGTCTGGATAGTCGAAGTCGTCTATGACCAACTCCTGGCCATGAGCAAATACGACCGCAAAGCACAACACTCCGAGGACTGTGGCACACGACACTATCATCCTCATCGCTGCACTCTCCTTCTAGCTGCTATTTTGCGCAGTCGGTCATCTATGTCCTGCTAGCTTGGGGTCGAGCTATGAAGCTATACTCTCGATAGATTCCATCTTCATATTAGCCATGAGGAAGCGGACACCTGCCGTGAGCTGCATCCAGTTCTCAGGATAGCATTTGATTGATGGATATACTATAGGGTATAGTAATAGTAAAAGTGTAGTAATGAAAATATGCTAATAGTATAAGTTAATAGATAGTTGGACACCGTTTTGCACACGTGATGCGTGTAAACATAAGGAGTGATTGCGATGCTGAGCCGGCTTCGATTTGTCGCCGCCACTTTGCCGATTGTGGCGTTGCTAATCTACAGTGGTACATCCTGGGCCGATGAAGTGCCCTCACCGCCCGCAACTACTGAGACCGAACAAGTCGATGCTCATCAGCCGCCAGAAGGCCATTGGCAGATACCGGCCCAACGTCTCGCCGTTTTGCAGGTCAAGGTGGAAGGCGCTCATGCTTCTCAGGTGAGGCACTGGCTTCCGCAACTGATCGAGACGCAGCTTGCCGAAAGCGGCTGGATGGTGCTGGCACGTGGTGAGACCATGCAGGAGATCCAGGCCGAACACCGTCTGCCTGGCGTGGACCCGACGACCGCCCCCGAATCGGGTAAGCTCGTAGGAGCCACAGCATTTCTCGATCTCACAGCTCGGATCACCGTCCGCGAGGTGGACGCAGCGGTAAACATAGGGATCTTCTCGCTTGGAGGGCTGGCGAAAGCGAAAGTTGAGCTAAGCGGCCGGGCTGTTGATACTACTACCGGTATAGCCTATCCGGTCGGTCAGTTCCAGTCAGAGGTATCGCGGCTGAGACGTGCCGCGATTATACTTCCATCATCGAAGTGGATTGGCGCAGGGTTCAACTACGGGGCCATCCGGGAGACCATGGTCGGCCAGGCTGCTGATGACACCGCAAAAAAGCTCGTGACGAGGCTGAATGCCATGCCGTGGTTGATCCCTGGCCGCGCCCAACAGATAAGTGATATGCCCGATGTGATCTATCTCACCTTTCCGCCTGACAGGCTGCCGCAGGTGGGCTCAGAGTATGGCGTATATCGGGATGAGCAGATGATCGCCAGGGTGAAAGTCACGGGGTTGGAGGGCAATCGCGCCTGCTGTCAGGTGCTCGCACAGTTGGATGATATACGTGCCAGTGATGTGGCGCGGCCACTTGTGCTGGAAATTCCGGTGGAATTGCCAGCCGAGTAGCGCACCAGGCAATCACGTTAGGGTTTGTTGCGGCGTTCGGTTAGCAGGCGTCCGAGCATGCTCAGGGCCCGCCGGTATCCGGTGAGGCCCACGCCACGGCCCTCGAAGGTGTCTTGATGCAGTAGCTCTGACAGTGGACGCTTTTGCGGTACTGGCGGCTGCCCGTGCGGATGCCCCACGGTGATGATGGTGGGCACCGTGTAACCCGAGGGTATCTGCAGCAGTTGCCGCACTCGTTCGCCGGAAAAACCACCGATATAGCATGTACCCAGGCCTAGGTCAGCCGCCTGAAGCATCATGTTTTGTGCTGCCAGGAGGCAGTCGTCACGGGCGAATCGGGATGTCTTTCGTGCGCAGATGACGATCACGACTGGGGCAGACGAGATGTGTGGCCATTTGACCCCCATCACCCCCGCGTTGCTGCCCAGTTGACGCTTGACCTCCGGGTCAGTGACCACGACGAATTCCCACGGTTGCATGTTCAAGGCGCTGGGAGCCCAACGTCCGGCTTCGCAAATCTGCTCGATGAGATCGTGGGAAACCGGACGATCAATATAGTGCCTAATGCTACGGCGTTGCTTTACCAGAGCGGCAAACTCCATCATATCACCCCGAATTGTCCAGTGTGGCTCGGACCAGGTGCGCCTGTGTGCTGAGACGGTTATGGTCGCACATCAAGCAGTGTCGCACGCTTTGCTGCGGTTGGCAAGTGGTCACACTGGACGCGACCGTTGTGTGCAGAGTGGGTGACTTCAGCCAGCGATTCTGTTATAATCACCGGGTTGTGCATACCCCATCATGATAGAACGACTGGAAGCAGCTCTGAGAAGGGTTTTGGAGGAGCCGTTTGCCCGACTATTCCCGGGCCGACTGCATCCGTTGGAAATTGCTGCCACTCTTCGCGACGCAGCTAGAGAGAGTCGTTTGCGCACTGGTGAGGGCATATTTGCTGCGAATACTTATGTCGTGCACCTTGCCCTACACGATTGGCGTCAACTGCAATCGCTGGAGAACACGGTATGCACTGAATTGGCCCGGCATGTGCGCTCCTATGCCGAAGGTGAGAATTGGATTATCGGCCCATACGTTACCGTGGCATTGCAGCCCGACCCCGATGCTGGGACCGGCCAGATACGTGTCGAGGCGCAGTACGCACAGTGCCCTGAGAGCGCCTACCTGGTAGTCGAGGCCGGGCTGGCCGACCGGAAGAGATTGCCTTTGGGCACAGAAGCGGTCATCGGGCGTGGCGGCAACTGTGACATAGTGATACCGACCCCTGAGGTGTCGCGGCAGCACTGTCGGCTCAGCTACAAATATGTTCAATACGAAATCGAGGATCTGGGCAGCGCTAATGGCACTTACCTGAACGGCGCCTCCGTGATGCGTGCGTTCGTGGGGGATCGTGATCTGATAGAAATCGGATTGGTGCAGCTCAGGTTCCACGCGGAGTGAGACCGTGCCCTATATCGGGCTAATTCAACTCATCGGAAAGTACCTGTTTTTGGCCGGCCTATATGTTTTCCTGTTCCGGATTTTCCGAGAACTGTTTCGGGGCTTGCGCCATGAGGCGGTAGTCGAGACGTCTGAACCGGCACTTGCTCACACTCCAGAGCGTTTACGAGAGACAGTGAGCGCAAGTCCGGCCGCTCGCGCCCCGGTGTCTGTGGCAGATGTGACCCCGGTAGCATCTACAAGCCCCGTGGAATCGACGCCTGCTAGACCCTGTCTGGTCGTGAAAAACCCAGGTGAGGCAGGTGTCAGGGCGGGTGAGGTGTTTCCGATGACCGCCGCGGTGACCATAGGTCGTGCTGCCGACAACTCCATACGTATTTCTGATCGCTATGTGTCGAATCATCATGCCATCATCTTCTTGAAAAGCGGCAGGAGGATACTGCGCGACCGTGACAGCACTAACGGTACTCTGCGCAACGGCAGACGGATTGCCGATGAGGCAGTGTTAAATAGCGGCGATTTGGTGGGTATTGGGACGGTCGAATTTCAGTACCGTGCCTGACAAAGCCTTGCTCTAGGCCCCTACGGGCCACGTCATCTCAGTGATATGATTCTTGAAGCGACACGCGATCGGCATTTCACCCAGTGTAAGTACATCCGGACGCACTATGGCTTGCATCAGGGGCTGGCTTGTTTGTCGCGATAGTATGTCCGGACACCGCCGTACCGCGCAGGCGACTGCAAACTTTACTGCCCTCAGCCAAGAGGTATAGCTATTTCCGCATCGCGACGCACCGAGATTCTGTTGCTTTTGTGGAGTACCGGGCTGATGAGCCTCGGGATCGTACTGGTGTGCCTGCACCAGGAGCAGTCGTTGGTGCGTGTTTGCCGAGTGTTGACTGTTGCCGGCAGCTTCCTGGTAGCCGCAATGTTGATGCAGGTGGACACGGCCCGTCGCGACTACTTGTTGTTGCCGACGGCATCCATGATTACCGGCTGTGGCATAATTTTCCTGTGGCGGCTCAATCCGGAGCTGGCATCTCGCCAGGTTGTGTGGGTGCTCATGGGTGCTGCGCTGATGGTCATAACGTACTACCTGCTGGATGATGTGCGTGACCTCGCCCGATACAAGTACACGGCCGGTGTGGGAGCTGTTGTTCTCATGGCCGCCACCATGATTTGGGGACAGGAAAAGGGCGGCGCACGTCTCTGGCTCGAGATACCGGGAATCTTGAGTTTCCAGCCCGGTGAGTTTGCCAAGGTATTAGTGTGTGTGTTTCTGGCCGGCTACGTAGCTGAAAAAGGTGAGATCATCCGCAGCTACAGCCGTGATCCGTCTTTTGGCGCGTCGCTTGCCTTGCGACACATGGGGCCACTGCTGCTGCTTGTGGCCTTCTCGCTGGCCATCTTCGTCTTGCTGCGCGACCTGGGTGCAGCTATGCTTTTTTTCGGCTTGTTTGTCGCAGTCAGTTACCTGGCGACAAACCGCAAGCGCTACGCGGCCCTGATGACTGTACTTTTTGCGGCTGGGGCCGTGGGGGCGTACTACTATTTCCCCCACGTGGGAAGGCGCATGGAGGCATGGCTCCATCCGTATGCCGACCCATATGGCGCCGGCCACCAAATACTGCAGGCACTTTTCGGTCTGGCTGCGGGAGGCCTCAGTGGTGTTGGCTTCGGCATGGGCTTTCCTGACAATCTACCGGCTGCCGAGACTGACATGATCCTGGCTGTCATCGGTGAGGAGGCTGGACTGCTGGGCAGTGTTGGTCTTATGCTACTGTTTGTGGCAGTCTGCTACAGGACTTTTGCGATCGGCTGGCAGTCCAGAGACAGCTTCGGGGCACTCCTGGCCACCACTCTGGGAATGGTATTCGCACTACAGACGCTCGTGATTGCCGGTGGTATTCTTCGTCTGATCCCCTTGACCGGGATCACTTTGCCATTTGTCAGCTATGGCGGCAGTTCGATAGTGGTCAACTTCATCGCCCTCAGTCTCGTATTGGCGGTGTCGCGCGATTGTATGCTAAAGCCGCGGAATGGGTAGGAGTAGCTGCTGCTCATATAGTTAGTGTTGACGCTGTTGAAGCGTGAAGCGGTGCAAAGCGGCCTATCATAGGCAGCACATACAGCCACATACAGCCATATACAGCATATACGGTAGTTGCAGATATGCGAGACTTACATGCGTGAATTAGGCGGTGCCATAAGAAAATTAGCCACGTGGCCACTGGTAGGCTTTCTGCTGGTCTGTTTGACGCTCACCTACTGGCAGGTGCTGGCTGCAGAGCAGCTCAACAATGCAGCCGAGAATAATCGGTTGGAGAGGATGCAAAGGCGCATCCAGCCAGGGCGACTGATCACCCGTGATGGAGTAGTGATACTCGATTCTCACTCAGGCCCCAGAGGTTGGGAGAGAATATATGATGATACACGTGCCTTTTCGCATCTCACAGGGTACAACAGCCGCACCGGACTTCAGAAAACGCTCGCCGATGCGCTGTATGCTCAGGGGCTGTACTCCAACCCCTGGGAAGAGCTGATGCACGGTGGAGTGGTGGGCAACAACGTACATCTGACAATTGACGCACGTTTGCAGCAGATTGCCCACCGGGCCATGCGTCGTAAACGAGGCGCAGTCATCGCTATGGATCCTCGAGACGGCGCATTGCTGGTGCTATACAGTGCCCCGGCTTACGACGCGTCTGCCATCACTCGCTCTCAGGAAGCTTTCGACCTTTTCGTATATGATCCTGAGAAGCCTGAGATTAACCGTGCGCTGCAGGGGATGTATCCACCGGGATCGGTTTTCAAAATCTTTACTGCTGCCGCTGCTATTGATGCAGGTATCAGCACCCCGGAGACCGTATTTCAATGCACGGGTGTTGAGCGGGTGGCTGGTACCCAGATCCGCTGTCGCCGCTCAGGCGGGCATGGGAAGCTCAGTCTGAAGAAAGCGCTCACTGACTCATGCAACATAGCCTTCGCGAAGCTGGGCGATGAGCTGGGGCCCGAACGTTTTCGCGACTATGTCAAGCGGTTTCATTTGCTGGACTCAACTAACTTACCGTTAGCCACATCAACAGGTCGGATGGCGGATTTTTCTGCGTTCAAAGGCCAGATGCAGTTAGCTGAGGCAAGCTTTGGACAGGGGGCGACACTGATTACTCCGCTAGCCATCGCACGCCTGACTGCCACAATCGCCAACGGCGGCGAGGTCATTCAGCCGTGCATGGTGGATTATGTGGAAACGGTGGGCAACCGCCGGACAACGAGTGGGCGAGGCGAACAGTTGGGGCGCGCTGTGTCGGCGCAGACCGCGACAACAGTGGCAGGTATGATGCGGGCGGTTGTCGAACAAGGAACCGGTGCGGTGGCGGGAATTGGAGGATTGCGTGCAGCCGCCAAGACTGGTTCAGCGCAGCATCCTAGTGGTGACCCGCATGCCTGGTTCACTTGTTTTGCGCCCTACGATGCACCGGAGCTAGTCGTCACCGTGATTGTAGAAAACGGCGGCTCGGGTGCAGAGACGGCCGGACCGATAGCAGTGGAAGTACTGAGAGCGGCACTTTCTGACAGGATACGTTAGTACCTTTGTGATCGGATACGCAGCTGAGCACAACGGGCGGGTTTTAAATGGAAGGCTCACTGATAGACGGACGATATAGGGTAGACGAGCGCGTCGGCGAAGGTGGCGTGGCGGTTGTGTATCGGGGTCTAGACCTGACTCTGGAGCGCCAAGTCGCCATCAAAATACTTCGACCTGAACTGACGCATGACACTGAGGTTGTGGAGCGTTTTCGTCGTGAAGCTTATGCAGCGGCAAAGCTAAACCATCCAAACATTGTCCAGATCTACGACACCGGCAGCGACAACGGCATATACTATATCGTGATGGAGTATTTGCCTGAGCCGAATTTCAAGCGCATAATCCAGGAATACGCCCCGCTGCCGGCGCGCAAGGTTCTCCAGGTCAGCATTGAGTGCTGTCGTGCGCTGGCCTATGCCCATCGTCTTGGCATAGTTCACCGAGACATCAAACCCCACAACGTGCTTTTCACCAACGATGGACATGCCAAGCTATCTGATTTTGGTATTGCCGCTGCCATCGGCGACCGTGGCCTGACGGATGAAGGCATGGTACTGGGCTCAGCCCACTACATGTCGCCCGAACAGGCCCAGGGGCGGGCGACGGGCCCGGCATCGGATCTATACAGCCTCGGTATCGTGATGTATGAGGCACTCACCGGCGCCCCTCCATTTACTGGCAAGACTGCTGCCGGAGTGGCAGCCAAGCATGTTCAAGAGCGTGTCCCTCCGCTCAGACTGCGCAATGTCAACATCGGCCCATCAGTGGAATTTGTTGTCAACAAAGCACTCATGCGCGATGTGGCTCGGCGCTACCGCAACGCCAATGAAATGCTGATGGACCTGGAAAAGCTCGGTGATGGGCTGGAACTGGACCAGACCGGCGTTTTGACACCGGGTGGCGAGGATGCTACAGTTCGGCTGGAGGCGGCGATACCTGAGGAGCCGCCGATGGAGTATATCCCCACGATGCCAGCGCCGGAAGAGCGTCCTCCTGCGCGGCCACGCCCACAACAACCGGAGACCAATCAGGCCGCGATGTGGACGATGATGGTCGCTGCTATTGTTGTAGGGATCATGGCTTTGGGCGGAGTGGTCTGGCTGGCAAAGATGGCGTTCTACTCGGGCCAGGAAGAAACCAATGTACAGGTGCCAATGCTAAAAGGTCTTACTGAGGCGGAGGCCGTCGCTGACTTGACTGGTGCCGGGCTGCTGCTAGGGCAGGTAAATTCAGTTTACGATAGCAACCAGCCGCCAGGGACAGTGACTTCTCAGAGCCCAGAGGCCGGTGCGACAGTCAAAGCGAAAACTACCATCAACATAACAGTGAACCGCGGCAAGAAAGAAGTGCGAGTGGTTGCGGTGGTGGGTAAGGATCTTGATGCCGCACGCGCTTTGCTTGCGGAGGCAGAGCTACAAGTTGGCAACATCGCATGGCGTTTCAGTGATGAGATGCCGGCCAATCGTGTTATGCGGCAGGCCATAAGCGCTGATGCCAGAGTTGCCGAAGGGACCGCCATTGATCTGGTTGTAAGCAAGGGGCCCGAGGAGAGCACAACTGTAGATGATCGGGCAAACGTCGTGGATGACTCTGAAACCCGAGCCGGCCGCCAGGAGCAACCTGCGACCGATCCACTGGTCACGATGAAGACAAACGAATCGTATCCGGCGACCAGTCCGACCGAGCGTCAAGTTCTGGTACGCATCACTGCTCAGGATTCCCGCGATGGGCAAAGCGTCAAATTGATGCTCAGTGATGACCTGAACCCTCGGCTTCAGGTCGATAGCCGGAAACTGAATGCTGGAGATACGGTCGAAATACCCGTGATCATCACTGGCAATGCTACGGTAGAAGTATACCATAACGATAGGGTAGTGCACACTCAGACATTCATGTCTAAAGATGCCGATTCGCGCTGATGCGGTACACTGCATTGGCGAACCGTTGAGAGGTGAGCCGGATGTTTAGGGGCTTGACTGTAGTGATAGCAGTTGGCAGTATCGTGAGTGCACTTGGCATGGTGGCAACAGTTTCGTCCGCCGACCAGTTTACAGCAGGGGCGACTAACATAGCTCTGGCGACTAACGGAGGGCGCGTCGTAGCCTTTTCAAGTCAGGAATTGGACGCCAATGGCCAGCCCGTGGATCAATGGCAGATTGGAAATCTAATTGATGGCAAGAGAATTGTCGGATCGGCTATTCCTGCCGATTCGTATGGCTGGTCTTCGAATAGCGCGCCTTCGCCAACTGAGCCTGAATGGTTTATATTGGCTTTCAAAGATGATCGCACGCGGCTGATCTCAAGAGTACGGCTCGACCCTGTGACCGAGGATGCTTCGTGGCGCTGGGTGAAGAATTTCAGCATACAGGTGTCATCTACTACAACCGACGGGCCCTGGGTAGAAGTTAAGAGTGGGCTATTGTTGGACAAACCCATCGTCCAGACCTTCGATTTTCCGCCGGTAGAATGCCGTTACCTGAAGCTCGTCATAACCTCTAACTGGGGCTCAGACCGCTCAGTGAGCCTCGGTGAGATTGAAGTCTACGAGACCATAGCCGGCAGTGATACGTTGGACCAGTTGATCTTGCAGTTGGAAAACCTGCTGCAAGACCTAAAGCGGTATCGCGACAGTGTAAGATACAACCAACCATTGCGCCCGGAATTGGCACCTGCGGCTGTAACAGAGCCTGCTGCTATGGCCACAGAGGACAAGCCAGCCAACGAGTGAACAAGCTCCGACATGCACAAACAGCACCTCTGCTCGTAGCAGGCACGCTGCACGCACATGCTGGCAGGAGGCGCACTTGCAGGAGATAGTGGCACGGTGTGGCCCTTTACGCCTGACGGGATGGCAGGGGTTAGCGTTGGTGGTGCTGTTAGCGGCTGTTTTGCGTGTGCACGCCCTGGGCACACGTTGTTTTCACGGTGACGAGCTGCTCTCCATTTCCATCGCCAGTAGCAGCCGAATGGCGGAATTGCAGCGTTCGACCGCACCGGCGTGGCACCCACCGTTGCATTATGCTGTGCCGCGTCTGTTGTATCTGGCAGGCGCCAGTACTGAGGCCCAATGGCGTATTGCCGGTGTCTTGTTCGGTGTACTTACGGCCGCAGTCAGCTTCCTAATTCCGTGGGCATGGGGCGCAGGCCGTATAGGGTTTGTAGCAGGACTGTTGACAGCTACCTCTCCGATGGCAGTGCTTTTCAGCCAGTCGGTCCGCTGGCATCCCCTGGTGGGCGGCATGTTGGCGCTTGGCGCTCTCGGTCTCGTACTGGCTGTCCACCGTGAGTGCTTTTGGGGTTGGTTGTTGGCCGGTGTGTGTTTCGCCCTCGCATTTCAGACAATCTACGTTGCAGGCATCCCTGCCCTGCTCATGCTATTGCTAGCTCTGTATCATGTCCTCCGGAACGGAAAGCCACTGACGGGATTTCTCAGCGCAATTTTACTGTGGACCGTTGCTGTCGCACCTTCAGCTCGTGTGCTCGCGTCCTGGTTGCAACCCGGTGCGCTCCACTGGGAGCCGCTACGTAGCAGTCTTGGCATGCCAGGCAAGTTGCTGGTGCTGTTGCAGAACCTAACGGTCGGCCCAACAGTGATGCCCTGGAATTGGTTGGTCACGGTACCTGCTGTCGTACTGCTCAGCGTTCTGGCCTGGTGTTTTGTCACCACGCGGCAGTCGGAAGTGGCGGCGATGCGTAGCAGCGTGCTCGCAGTAGTGGCGGTTTGTATGCTGGTACCGTTGGTCGCACCCCTGACGGCGTCTTCGCGCTACTGGCTCATACTGCTGGTACCCGTGCACATCGCCATGGCAGGCGGCGCTGCGACCATCACTTCTGCACGACGGCGTCGGTTAGCTTTCCTCGCGCTCGCTGCGATAGTGGGCTATGGGCTGCTAAATCTGTATGGCCAGCGCCAGTATCAGTACCGTGAACTGATAGATGACTGGAGTGGCCTGGCCGAATTGACGCGTCGTGAGGTGCGGCCGGGAGACGAGGTGTGGTCAGTGATGATGCCATTTGTGTACTACTATGGACCCGATGCCCTGAACGTATACAGCTGGTATCGCGAACCCGATAGCGTGGCCCGACACTTGCAGACCAGCAGGCCCAACCGAGTGTTTTTGCAGTATTCACCCCTGAGTGACTGGGAAGTGATCAGCTTTGCAGGCATGGCCGAGGTGATCGGTGCCGAACTTCAAAAGCAGGGCTTCGAACGTCAATCTCAGATGCGATACGGATTCGACCCGGATGCAGCGAAAAAGCGATACTACATGAGGGGCCGAGACTTCCCAGACTACCGGCATATGCTCGAGATGTGGGTCTCGGTGCCGTAAAGCAATGACAAAATACAGGCTACCATTTTTGTGCCTGAGGCAGGCTCTCGTGGAGAACGGGGCCTGAATAGTCCCACCATTGCTCCCCCAGAGGCAAGTCCACCCACTGCTCACTTTCCGCAGATAGGTATGCGGCCACGGCCCACTGCAGTGCCCTCATCCCGTCGGCACCGGTCACCAGTGGCTCGGTGTCATCTTCTATACACTGGCGCAATTGTGTATGCAGACGCAACCAGGGGTCTATGTGTGACAGGTCGTCCTCGAGTGGTATGGGCCGGTACATGTCATCACCGGCAACCTTCAGGGCAACAGAGTTGGGTTGATAGTAAGTCTCGAGGGTGCCTTCGGTACCGTACACCACAAAGCCTCGGGTACGCTCTGCGATGGAGTGCAGTTGACTGTACTGCGCGATGGTGACTATAGCTTCTGACTGGCAGACTGCAGTTACGACATACTGGTCTTCCGGCGCCTGACCGCTGCTAAAACGATTGGTGATGAAGGCATTTATGCGGGCGAACTGCTCACCGGCGAGAAACGCGGCAGTATCCGCATAGTGTGTGCCGAAGTTCATGATCTTGCCATGGCCGCGCGCTCCGGCCTTGATGCCCCAGAAAGTGGGACGGACGGTGTCAGGCAAAAATGCCTGGCTGGCAAAGGCGCCGTCTATGGCTACGATCTCGCCAATCCGCCCCGATTCGATGATGCGCCTGGCCTGGGCAAACGGAGCGCACCAGCGAGTGTGGTGGCCGATCATCAGCTTGACCCCGGCAGCGTGGGCGGCCCGGATCATGGCTTGAGCCTCACTTACCGTGGTGGCCATGATCTTCTCACAGTAGATGTGCTTTTCGGCCTCCGCAGCAGCAATAGCAGCCTCTGCGTGGAACTGTGATGGCAAGCAGATGACCACCACATCAACGCCCGGGTCTTCCAGGAGAGCATGGTAGTCCTGGTAGACTGTTGGGCGTGATTGGTATCGGCTGGACATCTCGCAGGCGTGCTCGATTTGCCGGTCAGCGATCGCGGCCAGCCTCATGCCCGGGCTGGTCTCGATGATATCCATATGGCGCCTGCTGACTGCGCCACAGCCGAGCACGCCATATCCGAGCGTATTCAACGTTGCTCACCTCATGAGACATTCGTGGTGTGGCATTAGGTCCATACGTCTCGATGGTCGCGGTCACGAGGATGGCTGTTCTATGAGACCCCTGTAGGCACCTCTTCATACAGTCGGGGACCGCCATACTCGCAGAACTCGGGCCCCAGCGGGAGGTCCATCCAGGCGCGTCGTTCGTGTGACAGATAGGCCGCCATCGCCCACTCGACGTTGATCATGCCGTCATAGCCGGTGACAGGCGGAGTTGTGTCATCTTCGATGCACTGCCGGAAGCCCCGGTGCATCCGTCTCCAGGTCTCCTCGGCCAACAGGTCTTCGTCTATCGAGATTTCCTCGGTCTGCCCTGGTGCCCTGGTAAGAGTGAGAACCCCACCGTGGCCATAAGCCAGCAGCAGCCCCTCGGTTCCGTAGACCGCCAGGCCACCGTTGGGGACGACTATGCGATTGAGCCAGGAATACTGCCCGATAGTGATGATGATTTCACCTGCGCCCCCCCGTCCACTCACGCCTTCGCAAATGGAGGTTATGACCCACTGGTCTTCGGGTATCTGTCCGACGCTGAAACGATTGGCTATGTAGGCTGACACCTGCTTGGGATCGTCTGCACACAGATAGCGGGCGGTGTCCATGTAGTGACAACCGAAGTTTACTACTGCTCCATGCCCTTGAGCACCGGCCTTGAAGCGCCAGAAATCCTGGGGTACATCCTCGGGTCGGGTGGCAGTTGAGGGAAACGCACCATCGATTGCTATCACATCGCCGATCTGTCCGGCTTCGATGATACGTCTTGCCTGGGCGTACGGTGGGGTGAAACGGGTGCTCTGCCCGATCATCAACTTCACACCGGCGTCATCGGTGGCCGCTATCATGGCACGACATTCCTTGATTGTCGGAGCCATCGCCTTCTCACAGAACACGTGCTTGCCAGCCTGAGCAGCAGCGATGGTAACCTCTGCGTGCATGTGTGTGGGAACGCAGACCGCCACGACATCCACTGCTTCGTCGGCAAGCAGATCGTGATAGTCTTGATAGGCCGTAGGTCGTGTTTCGCGCTCTGCGGCTATTTGTTGTGCCTTTTCGAAATTTGCGTCAGCGACTGCTACTAATCGCGCGCCGTCATTTTGCTCGGCTGCGTCGAGATGACGGCTACTGACCCGACCTAAGCCAATCACACCATATCCCAGTTTGTCCACTATGTTTCACCTGCTTTGCTTGATGATGTGTCATTGAACTGAAGGCCTGTTGCGGTATCATGGTGATGTAGTATGCATACAACCCGTTAGCTGCCATACGTGATTTCGCAATAACTCGCGATGACACCTTCTTGAGAGGAAATAGACGACAGCGGGCGAACTATGATATGGCTTGTCCATGGTTGCGCAAATGGTGCGCTTGAAAACCGAGACATATGCTTTATAATTGTCATGACGAGTTAGCGGCAGGAGCGTAGGATTTTGCGAGCGGCAAGCGGGGCGCTTCAGAACACATGCTCTGCAGGATTTTCGGAGGAGACAATCGTATGGGGCTACTGATTTATCTGGACGGAGAATTGGTTCCGCAAGAACAGGCGAAGATATCCGTATTCGACCACGGCCTGCTCTATGGTGATGGTCTGTTTGAGGGCATTCGGGCTTACAACGGGCGAGTATTCCTCCTACAAGAACACCTGGAAAGGCTGTACGATGGCGCGCGAGCGCTCCAGTTGCAGATTCCGCTGGACGTGGATGCGATGACAGAGGCCGTGCTGGAGACACTTCGGGCAAATCAGTTCCAGGACGCCTATATCCGTCTGATAGTGACCCGAGGAGTGGGCGATCTGGGGTTGGATCCGCGCAAATGTCCCAAGGCCAGCGTCATCATAATCGCTGCCTCCATCGCGTTATATCCCGAACATTATTATACGCAGGGCCTGGAGTTGATTACGTGCACTACTCGCCGCAATGACCCCACAGCTCTGGATGCGGGCATCAAGTCGTTGAATTACTTGAACAACATACTTGCTAAGATCGAGACCATCCGAGCTGGAGTGCCAGAGGGGATCATGCTTTCGACTGAGGGCTATGTTGCAGAATGCACAGGGGATAACATTTTTCTGGTGCATGACGGTTGCATGTATACACCTCCGCTGCATGTCGGCAATCTGGCGGGCGTTACCCGACGGGCGGTCATCGAGCTTGCGGAAAACGAAGGCATCTGTACCAAAGAAGAGCTTTTCCGTGTCAAAGAGGTTTATTGCGCTGACGAGTGCTTCCTCACTGGCACCGCCGCAGAACTGATTCCGGTAGTCACAGTGGATGGCCGCAGCATCGGAGACGGTACCCCGGGGCCAATAACAGGCCGCCTTCGAGAACTGTTTGCCGAGTTAACACAGACAGTAGGTATGCCGATATACCCGTGAGGTCGTGACTGCTATTGCTGTGTGGGAACTACAGCGGCCAGCAATGCGTTATTGATAGTAGCAACTTGAGCCGCCCTATCTACACAGGCGCGTAAGGCGTCGTACCAACAGCCTGGCCTTGAAGTATCACCGGGTGCCATGCAAGTGCAGGCTGGCGTCGCAGCAGGCCTGATATGCGTATGTACTTCAACGGCCTCGCGGCAGTCACTGTCACCAGCGGACTTTGACTTCAGGCAGTTACCCTCGAATTGGTATAGACAGTGTAGTTGGCAAAGATAGGCGCCCGCGAGGCTGTGGTCGCCTGGCAGGCCGAAGACGTACGGCGAGAGGTAGCCCGCGTCAGCACATGAATTCTGGTCGCTTCTACCGCGATTGGACCCGAGCATAAGCTGTTGAGAGTACCGAGAATATGTGAGCCGGTCGCGAAAATACTTCGAGTTCTCGAGGCGACCTTGGGAACTTTTCGAGCCAGACACTGTTCATTCAGCCTTGTTCAGCCGACGCATAATCCGGCAGGCTACCAACGCAGCGGGAAGTGTCAGTCACACCTAATGCCAGCAAACTGGCAGCGCGCTTGCCGAGAGCACAGACAGATGGGCAGTGACATGCTTAGTAGCACCAAGTATCGGTAACTGGCATGCTTTGAGAAAAATATTGAGCCGCTATAGCTTGCTCTGCGGCACAAGAGAGCTGTAAAAGCATTTGGGCAACGCTGCGAGCACTCCGACCAGGTAACGCCTTAAGATTGCGTTTGAGGGCTGGGTAAGAGCAAGACACACAAGCCGTGACAGAGGGATCATCAGGAGGCAATCGTCTCTATGGAATTATGGCAACGTTTTACAAGTCGGGCACGCCGGGCCGTACTCATGGCCCACGATGAAGCGCAACGCATGGGTATGCAACTGATATCCACGGAGCATCTGCTGCTTGGATTGATGCGGTTGCGTGAAGGCATTGCCGCCGAGATACTCGAGAGTCTGGGTGTGGATCTTGAACGGCTGCGCAGCGAACTGCGTAGGCAGATGCAGGTAGAGAGCACCGGCGAAGGCTCGTCTGACGTATCGTTCACCCCTGAAGCCCAGCGCGTCATACAGCGCGCCTATGCCGAGGCACGACAGCTGAGCGACTACCACATCGGGACCGAGCACATCCTCATCGGTTTGCTTCGTGAGGGACGCGGAGCTGCCTACAAGCTGCTGCGTCGACACGGGGCCGACCTCCCCATGGTACGTCATGCTCTTCGCGAGATCTCCGGCCGTGGTGAGGAGCATCGCCAGGAAGACAGTGAGCCCGAGAGTGAGACGCCTACTCTGGACTACTTCAGCCGCGATTTGACGCAACTAGCGCGTGACAGCAAACTGGACCCAACAGTGGGCCGCGATAGAGAGACCGAGCGACTTATTCAGATACTGTGTCGGCGAACCAAGAACAATCCCTGTCTTATTGGCCAGGCAGGTGTGGGCAAAACCGCAATTGTGGAGGGCCTGGCCCAGAAAATCATCAGCGGCGAAGTGCCACCACTGCTTCGTGACAAACGGGTAGTTGCTTTGGACCTGGCCGGTCTGGTGGCTGGCACCAAGTATCGGGGTGAATTTGAGGATCGCATGAAGCGCGTCCTGGAGGAGGTCAGGAACAGCGAAGGCAAGATCATCGTGTTTCTGGATGAGCTTCACACCATCGTCGGCACTGGTGCGGCCGAAGGAGCCATGGACGCTTCGAATATACTCAAGCCTGGACTGGCGCGAGGAGAGCTGCAATGTATAGGTGCCTCCACGCTGGATGAGTATCGCAAGTACATCGAGAAGACGCCCTCACTCGAACGGCGCTTCCAGGCGATCACGGTGGACGAGCCCAACGTCGAGCAGACTATGGAGGTACTACGTGGAATACGCGATCGTTATGAGGAATTCCACGAAGTGCGTATCACCGACGAAGCGTTGCAGGCAGCAGTGGATCTGGCTACCCGATACATCAGCGACCGAGCACTTCCCGACAAATCCATTGATGTGATAGATGAGGCCGCTTCGCGGGTCAAACTACGCCACTACAATCGTCAACCCGAGATGACCGAACTCACCGAGGAGCAGGCCAGTCTGGAACGTAGTATGGAAACGGCGCTGTCGCCGGACACATACGATCTGGACGAAGCACGGCGCGTAGAGAGTCGTCGGCGGCAAATCGAGGCCGAGATTGCCCAGTTGCAGGAGCAGTGGGAAGAGGCCGAAGAGCCGATGGTGCTGGCCAGCGATGTGGCGGATGTTGTCGCTATGTGGACAAACATCCCCGTGAGCGCGCTGTCACAGAAGGAGACCAAACGCTTGCTCCGGATGGAGGAGGAGTTGCACGAGGATGTCATAGGCCAGGAGGAAGCGGTGCGCACGGTAGCAAAGGCCATACGTCGCGCACGCGCAGGCGTAAAGGACCCGAGACGGCCGACAGGTTCGTTCATCTTCCTTGGCCCAACCGGTGTGGGCAAGACACTTCTAGCCCAGACGCTGGCCAAGTTCCTATTTGCCGACCAAGACGCACTCATCCGGATCGACATGTCGGAATACATGGAAAAATTCGCTGTATCGCGACTGGTTGGTGCGCCCCCCGGGTATGTAGGTTATGAGGAGAGTGGGCAGTTGTCGGAGGCGGTACGCCGCCGGCCGTACTCAGTGGTGCTGTTTGATGAGATCGAGAAGGCTCATCCTGAGGTGTTCAACATCCTTCTGCAGATCATGGAAGATGGACGCCTCACTGACGCCCAGGGGCGTACGGTGGACTTCAAGAACGTAGTGGTCATCATGACCTCGAACGTCGGAGCGCGGACCATCGCTACCGACCGCCCTCTGGGTTTCAGCACGGAAGAGAGCACTCGCCTGGCTCAGGATCGGCAGCGCGACTATACACGCATGAAGACTAAGGTCACCGAAGAGTTGCGCAAGACCTTCAGCCCCGAGTTTCTGAACCGGGTAGACGACGTGGTGGTGTTCCATGCACTAACACCAAATGAAATCGAAGCAATTGTGGACCTGGAACTGCGAAACGCGCGTGAGCAACTGGCCACCAAGGGCTTACGCCTGGAGATTACACCAGCACTGCGCAAGCAGCTTTGCGAAAAAGGGTACGATCCAGGCATGGGTGCTCGACCTCTACGCAGAGCAGTGCGCGAATTGGTGGAGGACCCGGTGGCTCATCGTCTCCTGGAAGAAGACGAGGAATACCAGGATGCTGTGATGCAGGTGGATGCAACACCTGATGGTGAAATTACCGTAGAAATACGAGAAGAACCAGTGACTGTACCAAACTAGAGGCTCCCAACCGAGACGTGGTGACATGCCGCGCGGCCCGCTCCAGACTTCTGGGCGGGCCGCACTCTTTGTGGTTCTATATAGTTCTATAGCGGAGGTCTGCGTGCTGAAATCTGTGTGGATGACGAAGTTCAATCGTATACCAGGATGACGTGCGGCAACTTGCGCGACGGTTTGGTAACGTAAAGACCGTTGGAATAGAGAGCTGAAGAGGAACCGCCGTCAAGATTTGCGGCACTGCAGCAGCCCAACCGAAGCATGATGTGAGCTAGTTTGTTTAGCGAGATCGGCGTGTGTACGGTTACCAGCAGCAATTTCTGATTGCAGGTGAGCCCGATGGCGCTGCGCCGCGCCTGCCCGAGCACTGCCGGGTCCGTGAAACCCTCCTCACGAGGTTGCAGGGCCAGTGCGGCATCACGTACCAGAGTAGGACCTGTGCAGATTGCGTGGCGGATGCCCACGAAACTGAACGGTCGCCCACGCTCGGGGAAGCGGAATTCCACCTTGCCGACATCGTCAAAGCAGACAGCGGTGCCCGTGCGGCCTTGGTAAAGATATTGGTTGTAGCGAACGATCGTACCTGTGGGTTGTCCATTTTGAGGATGGAAGAAAGTACCGTTGATAGCTGCCCGTGGGGCATAGCGAGTCACTATCTGAGTGAAACTCTCGGTGGGGAAGTAGCCGCGGCGAGGGTCGGCGTTGTGAGCGAACCCGGGCATGACACGCACTGTCGGCGCCTCGCTGTTGACGGTGATGACGTTGACCCCGACGCCTCCGATGAGTTGCCAGGAGCGGACTACATGTGGTGTGCGGTTAGGTGTGGAGTTGCCGAAAAGTGGTAGTGGAGGGAGAGCCACGGAGCCTTCGTCGCTGCCGAGCCCCGGAAGTATGCCGACTGCCAGCAGCGCGCAGCAACACGCCAGAACCGTGCTCAGCCTCCAGTGAGGCCGTGCTTCCTGACACGGACTGATGCGTCGGGTCATACTTCCTCCAAGTTGCCATACTATACCTGTAGACTAAGCCGGTTCGTGCTGTGTTTGCCCGAAGCGTCAGCAAATCGCACGAGCACTTTTAGACGAGCCCTGCACACTATGAGTTTACCCGTGCCATCCAACCTCGGAAACACGGAGGACTCTCTTGCCCTGTCAACTTATGTTTTGACGTACCTACTTGGCAGCGGTTCACAATTACCGGCAAAAAGTGTGCAACGGAAGAGGAGTCTCTGTCGCGTTCGACGAATTACCGCCTGTAGGAGCCTCGCCATTTGGGTTTCCTCGCATCAACAATCCTACAAGCAATGCAGTGGGAGTAGTCCATGCGTTGCCGAAATACAGCCGGCGCGTGCCCATCGACCAGCATACAGGTGGCCATCACCTGGTTGCGGGCACTATGCATTGGCGTTGGATTAGGCATCGTTGCAGTTGCTCCCACCATTGCGCAGCATTCCGGGACAACGCCACCCCCCGGCACAGGACTTGGAGGCATTTTCGAGCTGCCTTCAGCCATCCCCGGCACATCTGAATACCATATGGAGCGACGCGCGCGCCAACTGTCGGCAATGCTTGGCGATTTAGAGCCGGTCATCTCGGCGCGAGTGGTCCTGACTCTCAATTCTGATGATCCCGACACTCTCGGTGCCGCAGTGCAATTACAGACGGCGGCCAACTTTCACCTCACCACTGAGTTTTGCCAGACGGTTGTCTCCATCATTCAACATATCGAACCCAGAGTGGCAACCGAATCTATACTGCTCACCGACCGACAGGGTAGAGTGCTTTTCGACAATGGACGCCCCGTCGCCAACCTCGATGCGATGTCGAGAGAAGCGCTGGCGGACTCAGAGCGCTCTGAAGGCTTCCATACGCCGTTTATCATCGTTGGGCTGCTGCTGGGCTTGGCAGCATTTGCGGCACTCTGGATTTATACGACACGCCGGTCTGCAGTAGCGAAGGCCCCGCCAGTACGTCAAAACGCCTGGAGCTTCCTCCATTCTGTACATCGTAAGCGTCTTGCTGAATTCCTTTCACAGCAGCGGCCAGAGCTGGTCGGGGCAGTTTACGTGCAGCTAGATGAACATGACCAAACTAGACTCAAGCGAGAGTTTCGGAGTGCACTAGACATCGAACAGAACTTGCCCCAACGGCCCATGCATCCGGAGATAGCGCAAATTGTTGCAGCTTCCCTTCAGCAGACACTTGCCTGTACTCAGCGCTCACAGTCAGAGGAGAGTTGACCTTGTCGCGGATAATGAAAGCCGGACAGATACCGGAGCATGAAGAAGTCAGGCCACTGAGTAGGCTGATTAGCCCCCCGGGCGACAAGCCGCCGTATCTGGCACTCAACCCGCCGCCGGTGGAGCCTGTCAATCCACCGCAGGCAGAGCAGTCTTCAGTGCAGGTGTCGGCCGAAAGCCTGCAGCGCACCCAACGGCTGCTATGTGACCTGATCACCAGCTTGAGCCGACAGCGATCACAACTCCTACAAGATCTGAAACCGGCCATGATCCGATTGATTATGGACCTCGTGGGCTGCATCGTCGAGCGCGAACTCGAGATGGATGACACTGTGGTGACCCGAATGGTAGAACGGGCACTGGTAGATTTGGGAGAGGAGGGGGCAATAGTCGTGCGAGTGTGTCCAGAAGATGCGCAGGTGCTCCGCCAGACGCTTTCGGAAGGCACCTGGCTCGCGCCGGTCCGTGCAGAGCTTGAAATCGTGGCCGATGTCTCAATCGCTCGAGGGGGCTGTATACTGCACAGCGATTACGGTCAGGTTGATGCCAGCATTCCTACACAGATGGCCGAATTAGAGCGAGTGTTGCTGGATGATGGGTTGAGCCGCGAGTAGACTGTCATGAGTGATTGGGTTCCGAAAACTGAAGCGGAAACTGATTTCCACAAGTGGCTAGCCCGCCTGGCTGACCGCGTGAAACAGGGCGACTTCATGCGGCGGATGGGCACAGTGCAAGAGTTGATTGGTCTGACGATAGTCTCGAACGGCCCACCCACTCAGGTAGGAGAAAGCTGTTGCATCAGGCCTGCGGGTAACAGACCTGTGATGGCCGCCCAGGTGGTGGGTTTTCGCAATCGTCAAGTACTGCTCATGCCATTAGGGGACACTCAGGGAATTCAACCCGGCTGTCAGGTGATCGCCACCGGACGTCAATTGTCAGTGCCGGTTGGGCCGAGCTTGCTAGGACGTGTGGTTGATGGCTTCGGGCGACCTCTTGATGGCCGTGGCCCTCTGACTGCCGCAGTACAAAGACCTCTTCATGCTGCGGCACCACGACCGATGGACCGGGCACGCTTTGACGAACCGATGCCTGTGGGCATTCGAACGATAGACACACTCCTGACCTGCGCCAGGGGTCAGAGGATGGGGATCTTCGCCGGAAGTGGAGTGGGTAAGAGCGTGTTGCTTGGCATGATAGCGCGCAACAGTAGCGCTGACGTGAATGTCATCGCGCTGGTGGGAGAGCGGGGTCGGGAGGTACTTGATTTCGTTGAAGGAAAATTACAGGACGCACTTGATCGTTCGGTTGTGGTCGTGGCTACTGCTGACGAACCGGGCCTGATGCGTCTCCACGCCGGACTTGCAGCCACGGTCATCGCGGAGGAGTTCAGAGACCGAGGGGCGCATGTGATGCTCATGATGGATTCACTGACACGGCTTGCGCGAGCACAGCGGGAAGTTGGTCTGGCTGCAGGAGAGCTGCCAGTAAATCGTGGCTATCCGCCATCAGTGTTTGCCACCATCCCCGCGCTGGTCGAGCGTGCCGGGCCTTCGCCGGCTGGTACTATCACGGGCATCTACACGGTGCTGGTCGAGGGTGATGATATGTTGGAGCCGGTGGCTGACATCGCTCGCGCCACCCTCGACGGCCACATCGTACTATCACGTGCGCTGGCCGAACGGGGGCTCTATCCCGCCATAGACGTCAATGCGTCACTCTCAAGAGCGATGACGCAGGTGGTGGACCGAAAGCACCTGCAGCTCGCACAGAACACCCGGCGGTTGCTGCGAACCTATGATGACATCGCAGATTTAGTTGCCGTAGGCGCTTACGAGGCTGGTTCCGACCCGTGGGCTGACGCGGCTGTTGCAGTGATGCCTCGCCTGCGCGAATTTCTCAGCCAGGATAGGACAGAGACATCGAGTTTTGAGCAGAGCATAACACGGCTGCAGCAAATAGTAGATGTAGCTGACAACGTATTAAAGCGCAGGTGAATGGATCTTGAGTAAACTTCAGACTATGAATCGCCTGGCCCGTCTGCTCGAGATTGAGCATCGCCGTATCGAGCTGGATCACGGTGCCTGCGCCGCCAGGTTATGCGCGTTGCGCGATAGGCAGCAGTCAGTAGCTCAGGAGCGGGCCCGCGCACACGAGGCAGTGCCAAGCACTGAACATGCGGCCTTGGTGGGGTGGCGTTCTGCCCATATGTGCATACTTGCAGCGGAAGCCCGTCGAGTAGAAGCGCAACAGCAGCATCTCGGCCACACTCTATCAGAACACGCCGCCCGGTTGGCACTAAGCACTGGTCGGCGTCAGACTTTGCAGAGGCTGACAGTTAGCGCTGAGTCTGAACAGCATCGTGATGCCCAGCGACTTAGACAGGCCGAAAACGATCAGCGGCTGGGGTGGTCTTGCAGACAGCGTGATACACTGCGATGAGTGCAGGCGACGGTATCAGGATCGCACCGATAGCTCCCGTGGATGCGCCAGGCCGGCGCGACCTGCACGTTCTGTGTGCATGGGGCGCCGCCTCGAGCGCCGAAGCGGGCGAGGAGATGAGACGTCGTGTGGGCGTGGCAGGTGGCACCATCAGGTGCAGCGCCAGCATTCTGCATGACCCAGAGAACTGGCAGTACGCCCCGGACGCTGCCTGGCTGGCTGTGCGCTGGGGTTCGGTGACGGGATACATAGCTGTTCCCGCATCTCTGGCAGCATCGGTAGTCACTACCGCTCTAGGCTACGATCACACCAGCTACTTGCCGCTAACCCCACTCGATTGGCAAGTGTTGTACACGTGTCTGATGCCGATGATTGACTGGTTGCAGGAGCGCGCCGGCTGGGACGCTCCAGGCAGCCTACAACCGGCAGACTCCCTTGCGCTGCAAGAGCTCGGCGAGGGCCCGGTTGCACTCTGGAGCGTGTCTATGCGTGGAGGCGCTGTGGATGGGTGCTGGCAGTTGGCCGTTCCATGGGAAGCACTTCGCAACAGTGTACGCAATTCGAAACTACATGCCGAACGGCAGAGGCGCATACCATGGGCGGCTCTGCAGGGCGTCACAGTCGAGATCGAAGCGATGATTGGTGGAGGCACCCTTCCATTGGCTCAGACTGCTGAGTTGGGTGTCGGAGACATAGTGGCCCTCGACAGAGATGTATCCGAAGCTGTGGAACTGCGTGTGGCGGGTCAGCGCATGGGTGAGGGGCGGTTAGGTAGCCGTGCTGGCAAGTGGGCACTGAGACTGACCCAACTTGATTATGATGAAAACGATCCTGCTGTAACAGAGGAGCACCATGATTGACCAGCAGAGCTTGAAACAGAGTTCCGATTTCGTTCATCATGAAGGAGGCAACACATCCGCTCCGCTCAGTTCCGTAGTATTGGGGGCGCTTGCTGAGATGCAGGTGCCTGTAGAAGTTTGCGTTGGCTCTACCCGCATGAGTATTCGCCAGCTTACTGACTGCATGCCAGGAACTGTGCTGACACTTGACACCGCGGTGGGCGGTCTAGCGGACCTCATCGTGGGTGGGCAGTTGGTTGCGCGAGGTGAATTGGTTGCTATAGATGACCAGCTGGGACTGAGAATTGTGGAAATCGTGACGACTGAGAACCTCGATGGCGTGTAGAAACGCTGTTCGAGCTATCTTCTGGGCGCTTGCCCTTCTCACCACTGCCCCCGCCTGGTGCGAGCACAGCGGGCAACTACCTGCACACGGGCAATTGTACTATCTGATACGTGCAATCGCCAGCCTGATAGTGGTGATCGCACTGATCCTGCTGACGTACTATGTCCTGCAGAGGCTGAGACTGCCATCGACTGTGGCTCATGGCGATGGGCCGCTTGAGCTTCTGCAGGTGTTGCCTCTGTCAGCCGGGCGGTTTGTCTACCTGGTCGCCCTCGGCAGTCATGTTTACATAATCGCATGGTCGCAGGAAGGCTGTACACTGATCGGCCGGGTCCGGCGGACTGAGATGGACGATGACCCAGACGACAGCTGAGTGGCGTGGAGTGCGCCGCCCGCCACTGCTCCTGCGTGCTGCTACCAGATGCCAGCCAGCACTATGGCTGCTTGTTTTGGGCAAGACAGCCTGGGCTCAGGCCCCGGTAAGCGTAGACTTCGGTTCCGGAGAAGGTGGTAGCTATGCACGATTACTGCTTCTGTTTGCGGCACTTGCCCTGGCGCCTGCAGTGCTGGCAGTTCTCACCAGCTTCGCGCGGATAGTCATCGTGCTGTTTTTTTTGAGGGCCGGGTTGGGTTCAAACGACATCCCACCTACCGTGGTCATCATGGGTTTGGCGATTTTTCTGACAGTGTTCTCGATGGGAGGAACGATCGAGGGAGCCTATACACACGCCGTCGCACCGTATCTGGCCGGAGACGTGGCGCTGGAGACTGCGACAGAGCAGTTTATGGAACAGTTGCGCGGTTACATGGACAGCCGAACGCGGCCCGGTGATCTGGCCGTATTCGAGCAGTTCAGCGTAGCACGAGATAGACTGCAACCAGTACCGATGAGTACTGTGGTGCCGGCGTACATCATCAGCGAATTGAGGGCCGCGTTCCTCATCGGCTTCGTCATCTACCTACCGTTTCTGGTGATAGATCTCGTGGTGGGCAGTACGCTGGCTTCAATCGGGCTGTTGAGCCTGCCCGCCCCCGCTATAGCCCTGCCGTTCAAGGTGATGATGTTTGTGATGGTGGACGGCTGGACGCTGCTGACGCACTCTCTGTTGACCACCATAATAGTACAGTGAATAGGTGCATGTGCTCACTCCGAGCTATCCTGCGCTTTCGCAGCGGCTTTGAGGAGTGGGCTTCATCGCTTACGGACGCTACACCACGGTATGATCAACACAACTATAGGCGCAGAGATGCATCGGTCGCGTTCAGCTTTGCCGGGACACAAACTGCCCCAGCACATGCTAGATGCGCTGGGGCTGGGGGGGCTACTGCTGCTGGCTGGCGGAGTGCCGGTCTGTGATCTGCTTATCAGAGCGGGGCCAGGCCAGGATAGGCTATGGAGAGGCTACATAGCGCATGAGAATCCATAGGCGCAACCAGCAGTCGGATAGGCGGAATTCTAGGTCTATGTCCTTTTGTACCGGGCCATAGCCTTTAGCGATATCCGTGATGGCTTTTCCGGTGCAGGCTCCCTGATTACCATCGAAAAAGATGGTGGCATGCAGTGTCTCGATCACCGAAGCGAACTCAGTGGCCGGTTCGCCATCTACCACGTGGTCAGCAGCACGGCTCTGGATCTTCAGTCGTGTCGTAGTACCACGGAGGGTAGGGTTGTTGGAGAAAAATGGTATCATGGTCAGCGGGGCAGAATTGGCGGAAGCCAAACCAGTGAAAGTGGGCACTGGCAAAAATGGTTGGACCCAGGCAAGCTCCACGCCAGGGGCTCCCGGGGGGCCGGCGGCAGAGAATACAATTCGGTTGGGTGAGCCATCACCGCTGGTGTCGTGAAGAGTATAGTATTCGTTCCAGTCCTGCAGGCCTCCCTGGGAGGAGAAGAGGTATTGAGCATAGCGTGCAATTGGACCGCAGATGTTCTGACCGACATCTGGCACCGGCATGGCCGAGAAGACGTTGGAGCAGGTTGCGGTACTCAGCACCGCAACCGAATTATTGGCCGCAACGTGCTCAGAAATGGTTCTGATAGCCGTGCCAGACGTAGTGGCCGTTTGATTGGAGAAATAGGTGGTTACCTGCACATCATAATTCCATTGGCGGCCCTGTTCCAGAGGAAAATAGTTGCCTGTCAACGTCTGATAGTCGACGCCACTTCCTCCGCAGCCGCCGATTATCACGACAGCGACGACGGCAAACAGGCCAAATGACCATCTGGTCCGCATGGTTGCCTCCTCGAAGTATCATTTACAAATTAGTGTTGGCTCTTGGTAATCATGACAATTATTGCACGTAGGCACGAAATCGTCAACATCAACATCAGCCAGGATGCATATCTGAAAACATCGACGATGGGAGTTGGACTGCTACGGACCCTATTGACGCTGTCGCACTTGTACGACATGCGCTGCTAGTAGCGTTGTATCTTGCATTGCCACCGATAACGGCTGCCGCATTGGTCGGCTTTGCCATGGGGCTATTGCAGTCGGCCACCGGCCAGCAGGATCAGGCGGTCTCCTTCGTACCCCGTTTGCTCGCAGCCGGAGGCGCCGTGCTGATTTTCGGCATGTGGCTGGCAGCCTTAGCGACCAATTTCTGCTACCAGTTGTGGGCCAATTTGCCTGAACTGGTGCACTGAGGTAGGTGTGCATGGTCTCATCGCCACTCGCCATTGCAGTGGGAGGACTGGTGTTTGCGCGTGTGCTACCGGTGGCACTTTTGGTGCCTCCAGTAGGTGACAGGCGTGTACCCATCCATCTGAGAGTGGCAGTGGCTCTCGCGCTAGCGGTGCCATTTTGCTGCAGTATTGACATCAGTGATGCAGTTGTCGTTGATTTACCCACCTATTTGCTATGGCTGGCTAGGAATCTATCGGTAGGGCTGATACTCGGTGGTGGTGTCGCCACTATACTGTGGGCCTCCCAGATGGCTGGGAGCTACCTGCAGATCGCTGCTGGATGGCTGACACCATCGTCTGATGATGCGCCGATAGGCAACGTTATGTATCTGCTGGTAGCAGTGCTATTTGTCCTGATTGACGGCCATCATGGAGTGCTGATGGCGTTCTCGGAATCTCTCGAGATCATCCCACTAGGCCCAGACGCGATCGGTACAGCGGCTCAGGGAGCGCTGATAGGACTGCCTGCAAGGATGCTTCTGGCATCTCTGATGATTGCCGCTCCCGCTTTGCTGGCTGTGTTGCTTGCGTTAGCGATGGTAGCAGTAGCTGAACGGCTGTCCACGGAGTTGGGCCTTGCCGGCATATCTCGCAGCGTAACCCCACTGGTGGCCCTCGCCACTTTGATCGCAGCACTGCCACTAACCGCCAGTGTGGCACTGTGGCAAATGCATATGACCGTGGATTATGTGTTAGCTTTGCTCAGACAGTAGGGGAGAGACTCTGCGTGGCCTACCTTGCTCAACTCGATGTTCTCCCCGGTGCATGGCCTGTGGCAACTTGATGCGTCACCGGAGACAGAGTGCACTCAGTAGGAAGAGAAGCCAACAAAATATCATGCCCATGCATGTGAGCGGAGCGGAGAGTGGCTGATCAGTCGTCCAAAAGATATCCGGCCAGTGAGCGGAAGCTGCAGCATTTGCGACGCGCTGGAGCCCAGCCGTGCAGCCCGGGAGTGTCAGGTGCCATCGCACTGTTAGCAGGGCTGATGCTGCTGCTGATCGCAGGCCGTATGATAGTGTGGCAGCCGTTGGTCACCTTGCTGCAGACCAGCCTGCAGGCAACTGACCACTCTCCGGAGCTGCTGATTGCATGGATTGGCCATGCCGCTCAAGTGGGCGCGATAGCCGTGGCCCCGATCGGCGTCATCGGACTTTGCGGATGGTTACTGGGCAATCTGCTCCAGACGAATTTCGCGTTACGGTTGCCGTGGGCCAGGAGCACGGAAGTTGGGTACTACAGCATGCCGCGCCGTCGGCCGGACCCGCTAGTACGAAGCATTCTGGCAGCATTGCTTCTCGCCTCAGTTGCTGCCAGCGTCATGGCACTTTTGCGTACAGTACAGTGCCTGCACCTGGAAGCCGGGCGCAGTCCAGGCGAGATGCTGTTACATGTGTGGCCGGCCCTGGGAATTTTTGTACCGGCGGTGGTGGCTGTCATTGGCCTGGACTGGCTCTGGTCGCGGTACGGCTACATAAAGGCGTCCAGGATGACAGAGGCCGAACGACGTCGTGAACTGAAAGATGCCGAGGTCAGTTGGCTGGTTCGTCGGCGAATAAATCGTCGGCGGTACGGAGGCACACGATGATACAGCTCCAACGCATGTCCACACAGTTGCCAGTAGCTATCCTGGCGGCCCTGGGGATGCTTGCGCTGATGGTGTCTCTACCACAGTGGCTTTTGGATCTGTTACTGTCGGCGAACCTGGCATTTTCTCTTGCCGTGTTCATCCTCGCACTGGTGATAGCTGAGCCCAGAAAGCTGCACGGTTTTCCCGGATTGTTGGTGGCATCGAGTCTGGTTCGGGTCGTCCTTGTGTTGGCAGTCGCTCGAAACATCCTGGTTGGAGGCACCGGGGGCAGCCTGGTGGTTGGGTTGGGTGCGCTCGGCGGTCAGGTCGGATGGCTCGCAGGCATCGTGGTTGTGCTGGTAGTGGCGCTCATAGATCTGTTGGTCATATCATCGGGTATGGTCAGGGTTTCCGAGGTGTTGGCCCGATTCGCGCTGGACGCTTTGCCCGGACGACAGATGGCGGTAGATGCTGCAGTGGCCGACGGGCGCTTGAATGCCGAACAGGCTGAGGAGAGAGTACGACAGATTGACACTGAGTGCGCCTTCTATGGCGCTATGGATGGTGCCGCTCGATTTCTTCGTGGCGACTGTATAGCCACTCTGATTACGATAACGGCCACGCCTGTAGCTGCCTTTTGCATACATCGACTCTCCGGTGACACGACGGAGCTACAGAGCTACGTACGGTTGGCCACCGGGCATGGCCTGGCGATTCTGTTGCCGGCGATTATGGTTGGCGGGGCTGGCGCTCTGGTGCTGGCACGAGGCAACAGTGACACGATATTTGGCGCGGAAATTGCAAGAGAATTGATGGTTCATCCCATGGCTGTAGCGGCGGCGTGTCTGGTCCTGCTAGTAACTGCATTTGCGTCACCACCGGCGCGCCTCCCGCTGGCAGCAATGGCGGTGGGGCTGACAGCAGCAGGGGTGGCATTCCATAGACGTGTTGCCCGGCAGCCTAAGGCATCTGACACCAAGAGTAACCCGTCTGAGCAGTTGAATCGTATTGAAGTGGGATTGGGATTGACACATCTGGTTGAGAGCGAAAAATTCGAACCCATGCTCGCACAAATGCGGACCAGTATCCACAGAAGACTGGGATTGTCACTGAGCCCGTTTGCAGTGGTGGACAGTGAAGAGCTGGACATGGACCGGATGACCGTAGTCGTCAACGGTCAGGCCGTGGGCCTACATCCGATCCGATTGGGGCGATTGCTTGCTGTCGGCGCCCAACCCTGGGAGTTTCCCGAAGCGCCACTCGCACGTTGTGGTGCACGTATTCTCGGGGCATGGATAGCTCCAGAACGCGAACAGCGTGCTCTGGAGCGCGGTCTGAAGGCCCTGCAGCCGGAGGATGCCCTGCTGTGGATCATCGAGGAGACGCTCATGGCCACTGCGCATGAGATTTTCGATTTAGAGCAAGCTGCAGAACTACTGGCCCGCGCTGAACAGAGTCACGAGCAAGCAGTTACGGCTGCCCGAGCCAGAGGGGTTGATGTCGTGGCGATACGGCGCATCGGAGCAGCGCTACTGGCTGAAGGGATAGGACTGCACGATCCTGTAGGCCTGCTGCAAGCTGTGGCCGAAGTCATCGCTGACCAACTGGATGAAGCGGATATGACGAGGGCAGTTCGCAAACGTCTGGCCCGGTCGATTTGTCAGGCTGCGGCACCAGATGGCGTTGTCCACGCACTACAGTTGGCTCCGGAGGTGTCAGATGAGTTGGCTGCCTCCTATCACGATGGGCGCCTGGCCATCCCCCTCGAACGTGGAGCACAATGGCTAGAGTTGCTTACTGAATACGGTACCGAATCATATCGCCGCCAGTACCCGATTACGGTCCTATGCGATGCCACCTTGCGTCCAGCAGTCAACACGCTTATCGCCGACAGTGGACAGAGCCTCCTGGCCGTTGCATTTGACGAGTTAAGGCCGGATTGCGAAATCGAGTATCTGGATACTGTCACCGATGCGGAGTTGCGGATGAGGGTTGAAAGCACGACACAAATCGAGGAGCGATGAAACTGGAAACCCAGCGAGCAGCTACACACGCTGATACCGGCCGCGAGCAAGCCGAACGTGAGATACTGATTACCGACAACGTGGACTTAGTGCATTACGTGGTATCACGCGTTGCGGCAAACCTACCACAGAGAGTTGAGCGTGAGGACTTAGTCAGCGCAGGTCTGATTGGGCTGATCAAGGCTGCGGATCGTTTTGACCCTCAGCGGGGCATTAAGTTCCGCACTTATGCCAGCACGGTGGTGCGCGGTGAAGTCATGGAGTCGCTGCGAGAAAAAGACTGGGCTCCCCGCTCTGTCCGCCGCAAAGCGAGGGAGCTTGCTGCTGCTGTGGCTGAACTGGAGGGGCGACTGCATCGGGCGCCGACAGACCTGGAAATCGCCGACAGTTTGGACATGGATCTAGAAGGCTACTATGACCTGCTATCGAACACCAGTGGGGCCAACTTACTATCACTTGATGAACTGCTCGAAGAATGGCAGATCGGCGTCGCTGACGGCATGACGCAATTTGCCGCTTCCGACAGCGACAACCCGGCTCAGATTGCGGACAAGGCGGCTTTGCTTGAGATCGTTGCCAACGCCGTGGAGCGCCTGCCCGAACGGGACCGGTTGGTAGTCAACCTATACTACCACGAAGAGTTGACACTTCAGGAGATCGGACAGGTACTGGGAGTGACCGAATCGAGAGTCTGCCAGATACATACTCAGGCGATTACGCGACTGCGTGCCGCGGTCTACAGAAGCATCGAGTTGCAGTAGATGCCTGTCGGCTTGCCTGCCGGGTGCGTCTAAAAGATGTACGCCGACTGAAAGAAACAGCGCCGTGTTTACAGCTCATCCAGCCACCCCTCGGGCAGTCTCGCACCATATACTTGCGGAAGTTGCTCACCTCGTCGTGCAGTGAAGATCAGCCATTTGTTATCGGCGGTCAGGTATGGGTGGGCGTGGGCCCACTGATTGCCATCGTACACCGTGCGGCTGAACACGAACCTCTTACAACGCTCGGACTCCAAATTGCCGATGTATATCGGAATCCCGTCTTCTGACGTGTCGCCGACCCAGTAGCGTCCGCATTTGGATACAGCTACATGGCCGATGTGCGGTCCGGGGCCGGACACAGGTTTGGCGGCTTCATCTCCCGCCGCTCCAATGAAAATGTTGGTACCTGCCCGCTCGTCCATGCGCGTCGAATAGAAAATGCGATTGGTTTCGCCGATCCAGCATTCGTGACCGGTAGGTCGCGGCGTCCACATGCGATCCGCCGGAAACAGAACGAAATGCCCGTCCAGAGAGATCTCGCCCAGCAACACCTGCTCGACGTCAGGCAATTTGTTGAGCTGGATCAACACGCGATTGCGCCCATCGCGGGAAAACTGTTCATGTTTGGCATGGTACCCGTCCATTTCCAGCAATACTTGCCACTGCTCGGTCTGGAGATCCAGTAGCTCTACGCGGTGTCCTGCCGCCCCTTCGGGCCGCACCGCCACCGCATACCAGCGATGGTCTGGCGACATCGTCCCATAGCTATACTCACCGCGTTCGGGCGGCAGCAAAGCTATATCTTCAATCCGGTCAGGCTCCTGATAGCGGCAGCGACGCAATGTCAGGTCTCTGTCTGTGCGCTGCAGGAAGTAGAGGTACTCTCCCCACGGATGAAAAGGCGGAAACAGCGGCTCTTCCGATACTATTTCATGGCTCGAACCGTCGTACAGGTCGAAGACATTCAACCCACCTGTCATGCCATCATGAGAATAGTAGCGGATAGCAATTCTGCGGCCGCTGGCATCGGAATATGGCTGTTCGCCGTAGATGTTGTCTGCCGGACGGGGATCGCCCCCCAACAAATAGACTTGCGCGCCACTGTCAGGGTCGGTCTCCAGGGGGGCGCCGAGGGCACTCTGCTCATCAGCATCAGTGGTCAAGCAGCACAGGCACAGCCATCCCACTGTAACGGCACACACAACCAGGATGTGGATCGTTTCCATACGAAAAATCCTTCTCACCTCAGATTGTCAGGCACACGATCTCAGTTCCCTGTGTTGATGGATACTACCTGCCTCATGTTCACCTTCTCTGAATACCTGTGGTAGCCGACATGACAGCCATTTTCTACACCAAAAACCCTCTGGAGATGACCGAGATGCTGTGGTTTGTTGGCGAGCTCGACTATTCCGGCCAGCCCTGCGGCCTTTCGTACCCAGCTCAGTCAGCTGCAAGCCAACTTACAACTATGTAACTTGCGAACGGCAGGTCTAATAGTAGTGGAGCTGGAAATAGTCTTAGCAGTTGGCATGGAATTCCACAGCGAATTGTAGCAGATACCAAATGGCCGCAATATACTATGGAGGTCTACGAAATGACAAATCCTGGCTATGACGATACCCCGATAATCCCTGGCACGAACTGGCGTGTGCACGACAACGCCCGCCCTCAGCCGCGGATCGTCGCTCCTGGCACAGCGTGCAGCGAAGAAATCTTGCTGTCTCCGCCTTCAGATGCAGTGATCTTGTTTGACGGTACCGACCTTTCCGGCTGGATTAGCACGGCAGACGGCACTCCGGCCGGCTGGAAAGTTGAGAACGGCTATATGGAGGTTGTACCGGGCACTGGCTACATACAGACCCGGGAGGAGTTTGGCGATTGCCAGCTTCATCTGGAGTTCGCGGCACCCACCGAGATCAAGGGTGAGAGCCAGGGACGTGGCAACTCAGGGGTATTTTTGATGGGGCTATACGAAATCCAGGTGCTGGACTGCTATGAAAACCCGACCTATGCTGATGGCACTACCGGAGCTCTATACGGGCAATTCCCGCCACTGGTAAATGCCTGTCGCCGTCCGGGCGAGTGGCAGAGTTATGACGTGATCTGGGAAGGCCCGCGTTTTGACGGTGACCAGGTGACCAGGCCCGCCCGCATCACGGTCATGCTGAACGGAGTTTTGCTGCACCATGCTACCGAACTGCGTGGCCCTACTGCCCACAAGGTTGTCACCGAGTATGAGCCACATGCCGAGACCGGCCCGCTGGCACTTCAGGATCACAGCGACCTGGTGCGCTTTCGCAACATATGGTATCGCCCCCTGAAGGGGTACGACCAGGCGTGATAGACGATACCTGGTAGCGATCATACGATGGTGACAGGCCGTCTTGTGTCTGCCATAGGCGTGATTAGTGCAAGCAAGTTGGCGTGTCCAGGAAAATTTGTGATGTGGTGCTACCGTCGGATGGGCTGGCTGCCCTGATGGCACGATGATTTTACTGGCGCCCCGGAGAAGGGTGCTGCTGGATTGTGCCTTCAAGTGAGCCTGTAAGTTGGTGTGTAGCACAGCCCATTTCCGGCGAAATTAGCAATACAGAAGAAGCGGCATCACCTGATGTTAGGAAGAAGGCCCTGCCTGCTAACTCGAAATGCGAAAGGTTAGCTTTGTGTCGCCTCGATTAGGCACCGTCTGATCGTCGGCGGACTTCTTTGGGAGCTATATATGGAGCACCGGTAGGCAAAACTGATTATAGGTAAGCCCCACACTGGACGAGGTGGAGTGCAACCGGGTGACGTACTCTGTCCTGCACAAGTGTCGACTCTACACGCGGACTGCTGGAGGTTGAGCGACCATGAGAAACATCACCGGGAGGCTATTTGCATTGGCTGTCTTCTTGAGTGGGTATGCACAAGTGACCGCTCAACAACTCCCGTACTACGAGTCGTTTGAGACAGGGGTTCCTGAGTATTACTCTGCCAGTCGACCGGATAGTCTCAGCATCAGCCAGTGGCACTTCAAACACGGCACCGCATCGCTGTGCTGGGATTGGCGCAGCGGGGAAGAGCTTGTCATTCGCGGGAACGTCGGGGATACGCAACGTGCGGGCGGCTTCCTCAACCGCGCTTCATTTGCACTGTGGCTGTACATGGAGGAGCCGGTTGATGATGTGTTGCTCTTTGAGTTCCGTGAGGGCGACACAGTAACCGGCTCGTTTCGATTTCCTTTGGGCTTCACCGGCTGGCGGCAAGCGCGGCTGCACTACCACAACTTTCCAGAAGGCAGACCCACTCAGGCCGTTGACAACATCCGGATCGTTGGGCCGCAGACAGTCCCACAGGAAAACGTGTTTTTCGACTTTATCAAGTACAACACATTATCTTATCCATCGGTAGCAATGGACCCCCAGGAGATAGCTCGACGGCGCATCCCCGTTCCGGATGAGCAACTTTTCCCGCGCCCCGCACAGGTGACCGAAGCCGAACGGGAGGGGATCCGGACACTCGGAGGTGTACCCCCTGAGGAGGGGACCGGTGTTGGGGATGCGCGTGTCAGCACTCTCCTCGATGCTGTGGACGCGCTTGAGGTTGTGCGAGATGAACATGGGGTGCGCGGGCCCGGCCTGGATGGTGGACACTATTTTGTGTCGTCGCCAGGCCAATACGAGGGCAAGGATGTCAAGTACTGGCCAGATGAACTGGGGCCTGATGGTCCTGAGGTGCCCGGCCCCGGAAACGTGAGAAGCCTTGCCGGGCAGGTGGCATCCGCATATCGGGCCAGCAACGATGAGCAGCAGCGTGCTAGACTGAGGGAAGCATTCGTATTGCTTGCCGACTACCTACAGGATCAGGGACACTCGCTGGACATGCAGGCAGTTTTTCTCATGCGAGAGGTCCTGGCACAGGAAGAGCTACTGGAGCCACATCGCAATGCGGTACTGCTGGCCACTACAGGTGCGTCTGATTTCTTCGTCGAAGGGGATGCGTCGGTCCGCTCCAACATGGACTTTTACGCCTACCATGTCCGTCCTCTTCTCCGATTGTGCTTCATTCAAAATGATGAGGCTGAGCAGGTGCGATGGTTGAACGCTTTCAAGGCGATGCTTGAGCGATCTATTCTCCAGCCGAGTAGCGGTCTCAAGATTGACGGCTCGGCGTACCATCACGGCGGGCACTATCACTCCTACGCGCAGGGTGCATTTGCCCACTTGCCGCCACTGCTTGAAGAGTTGTGTGAGACACCATGGCGCATCAGCTTTCAAGCACATGAGCGGTTGCGACGGGCAATGCTCGCGCAACGCATCTACGCGAACGTGCTCGATTTGCCGGTCTCTCTGACCGGACGAAGTCCCTTCGCGCCTCCGTATGGCACAATTCGCTCGTATCAGATGGAGGGGATGAACGCTCTGGCACGTCTTGGGACGCCCGATGGCACACAGGAGGTTGATCTTGAAGTCGCGGGAGCCTGCTTGCGACTGTGGCCGGAGGCTGCCGCGCAGGAGCCATACGTGAGCCTGGGCATAACGCCGGAACCGTCTCCCCAGGGGACCTTCGTGATGCCGTATGCAGCACTGCTGTGCCACCGCCGCGACGACTGGCTGGTCAGCATCAAAGGACAGAACCGTTACGCCTGGGGAAGCGAAAGACAGGCTCAGCGCAACGCCTTCGGGCTCTTCATGGGGCTGGGCAACCTGGAGATTCTGGCTGGTGGCGAGCCGGTCAGCGCCGAGGCAAGTGGGCGTGATATGGAGGGGCACGGCTGGGACTGGGCTCGGTTTGAAGGCACTACAGCCCCTCAGTTGCCGTTAGAGCGTCTGGATCGTGGTTGGAGCTCTGACAATGCAAGGGTGAGCTCTCCCGAAATTTTTGTCGGAGGGCTGTCACACCGAGGACACCAGGGTGCCTATGGTATGATTATGAACCAGAGTATCAAGCCTGACACCACTTTGACGGGTAGGAAAAGCTGGTTCTTTTTCGACAATCAAATTGTGTGTCTGGGCTCTGACATCTCCTGCGATGATACTGAGTATCCTACTCACACAACTCTCTGCCAAAAGTATCTTCGTCTCGATGAGCAGGAGCAGTTTCCTGTCACTGTGCTCGATGGCGCGGAATTGACGTCGTTTCCGGCAACGAGTGAGCTTGACAGGAACGCCGCTCACTGGTTTATGGATGTCCAGCAGACTGGGTACTACTTGCCTGCAGGACAAAACGTAACAGTAGCACGGCAACGTCAAAGCAGCCGCGACGTAAACGACTGGGAGGATACCGAGGGCGATTACCTGACGGCATGGCTTGACCACGGCATAGCGCCGGAAGCGGCCGGGTACGAGTATATGTTGATCGTACGGGCAACGCCTGAAGATATGCATGGATACACATCTGAGCCGCCGTACCGTGTCTTCCAGTGCGACCACAGCGCCCACATCGTGTGGAGCGACACAGCCAGCCTCTGGGGTTGTGTTCTGTTTGCACCGCAAGAGATCGCCGCACACGCCGCCGGTGACGAAACAATCCCAATCCAGGCAGTTGACCGGCCCTGTCTGATTATGGCTGAAACAATCCGCGACGGGCAATTGCACGTCAGTGTCGCCGACCCTGATTTAGCTTCTGGCAACGAACCGTTGCGTATCACTTTGCGCGGTAGCTGGCGCGCAGGAGAGGTCACCGGCACTATCTGCGCATGGCCCATGGACGGTGCGGCCGAAGCTGTCCGGGTTACTGCGGCCGATGCCGGGCAGACAGTGCTCGAGATAAGCTGTCGACAGGGAGCCAGCTATGACGTAAGCCTAACGCGTGGATAGTGTCTGATGATGCGGAACGCTGACCTGTCATGAGTTGTTTTCAGCACCTGCTACCTGTCACCAGACCGAGCGATATATAGTTAGGACCAGGCTTCGGATTGTGCTGGTTCTGACATCGTATGGCCAGTGCCACGCGGTGAGTTCGGACAAAGTTGGGTATATTCTTCAGCAATCACATATGACAATTGAACTGGGGTGCACTGCTGCACCACTATGAGACAAAATGAAAAGGAGCATACGCGCTATGAACAAACTGTTGCCATTTAGCATCACACTGTCAGCAATACTGCTAGCCAGTGGTGCCATGGCTCAGAATGACGCCCCTGCTACAGATGCCGAACGTCACCTCGGCCCACTGCATGGCAAGGGCGCCTGGGAGCTGATCACCGAAGAAGCCGCTTTCAGCCCGCGCGATACCGCCGAACCGCTGGTCTACGATGGCAAGATGTGGATAAGTAACGGTTACTATCACGGAAACATACTCACCCGCGATCTGTGGAGCTCTACCGACGGCGTCACCTGGACGAGCGTCAACGAAGACACACCGTACACCGGCTACTCGGAGATGGTGGCATATGATGGCAAGATGTGGGCCATCAAGGGCGGAGTCTGGACTTCCACCGACGGCATAGAGTGGACGGAGGTGCTCGAAGAAGCTCCTTTCGGCGTCCGTGCCTATGGAGAGACGGTAGTATTTCAGGACAAGATATGGCAATTGGGGAGCGGTGCCGGCGTGTGGAACACCACCGACGGAGTCAACTGGACACGTGTGCTTGACGATGCGCCATACAGCAAACGCTCAGCCTGCGCGGTGGGCGTCCATGACGGCAAGCTGTGGCTGTGCGGCGGCAGAGTAGGTGTGCCGAACGATCCGCCCGAGAAGGGCTATGAGAGTGTCACCACGTACAACGACGTATGGTGCTCTGAGGATGGCGTGAACTGGACGCGCGTACTCGAACACGCCCCGTGGAGCCCCCGCATGTGGTTTGTCGCCGAAACGTATCGCGGTTATCTGTGGATTTTCGGCGGCTATGACAACGTCAACAACCAGAACCTCGGCGATGTGTGGTATACGAAAGACGGCGTCACCTGGTACGAGTTCGTCTCCGATCCTCAGTGGGCTGCGCGTCATGAGCCGACCACGTACGTATATGATGACAGCCTGTGGATGGTGGCAGGCAACACCTGGCCGGTGGTGAACGATGTATGGCGGCTCACACTGCCGCAGGAGGAGTAATCGCACACCACACTCGGTAGTAGACAGCATAGTGGACACGAAGGCCATTTGATGCTGAGACGAACCGTGACAACCGAGGAAACCAGGTGCCAGATCTCCGAAGATGGAGCCTGACGCCGGTGAGTGATGGTGTATAGGGATATATGACGGAGCAACACAATTGTTGAGCTTTCTGCTCTCCACTTTGTGAGATGTTGAGGTAGGGCAGGGCAAGGGCAAAACTATACGAAAGAAAGGTGTGTGTAGGATGAGTGGGATCCTATGGGTATCCGTAGCTACTGTACTACTGCTTGTTGGCGTACCCGGAATCGCTCAGGATGATGGCGCTGAAAAGCATCTCGGGCCGTTACAAGGAAAGGCCATCTGGGAACAGGTTACCGAGGAAGCCGCGTTTAGCCCCCGCGATTGCGCAAGACCGGTCGTGCATGATGGAGCGATGTGGCTGGGCAACGGCTACTATCATGGGGGCATACTCAGCCCCGATCTGTGGCGCAGCACCGACGGAGTAGAGTGGACACTGAAGTGCGATCAGACCCCCTATGATGGCTACAGCCCACTGGTGTCTCATGACGGCAAACTGTGGGCCATCAGCGGTACTTA
>LSQX01040268.1_pt1 | contig 47900 bp, 41 predicted proteins | sample 654561 | NCBI WGS metagenome assembly LSQX01 (sample SAMN04489861, study PRJNA283612) | anaerobic digester metagenome | isolation source: 4 biogas reactors fed with cattle manure at either 37C or 55C with and... | place: Denmark: Kongens Lyngby | collected 2014
TAACGTAATGACAACCCCCACACCGTTGCTAAAGGAGGCGCTGGATCGGGTGGGGGCTTCGGTTAAGTCAAGTCCCCGTAGACAGAAAGGATAACCCCGAGACTAAAAAAACACGGTCACAACGGGGTTTTTGCTTTCTTACATCTGGAACTTCGGACTAAACGCCAAGGTGCCCCTCAAGAATATGGGTAGGACTGGTTCAGGTGGGCTTTCACACTTCTTCCACCGGCTCAATGAAAGCGGTATGCCACCGATTACAAATTTCTGACACCGCATAGGCAGGGAACTTCAGCCCCATAGCTCTTGACTCACTGAAACCAAAGACGCTCACTGCTTCGATGTCACGATACTGCTATCTTCGACATAACCAATGACAAGCCATCCCACACATGACTGTCAAGACAACGGCTGAGCACGCAGTGATCAATCGGAAAAGAGGACTGAAGACCACGGCAGTGAAAACCCCCGCCGCGGTAGTCACAACCGGCGGCCGCAGCCACATCAGAACTGCTGTGAAAAAAGCGGCCAATAACGCGTGCAACAAGCGCGCTTTGATATAAGCACTCATACGCAGATCCGTAGAACTGATAATACTGGCTACTTGACCGTGTACCGACAGACCGCTCCAGCCGACGATCGCCCCCATCACTGCCAATCGCTGTACAAGGGGAGCCGGCACGGACGCCACCATGGCCGAGCCTACGTCGAGCTCCAACAGACCGGCGACCAATCCCATACTCAGATCTTTCTCCCACCCAAAAAGGGAAAGAAACCATCCCAAAGGCAGACAAAGCCACTGAAGGACCCCTGATGAGTCAAGCAAGCGGATAAGGGCCGCAAAAAACATGATGAAACCGCCGACGCGGGTCAGTGTTTCGGTTGAATCGGCCATGGCATCAGCCAACAGTTTGCCCAAAGGTCGACCGTCTTGCTCGCGGGCCCGATAAAGCTCCTCCCAGGCGTGCTGTAGGTATCCTTCCTTTTTCTCGTGTTGCCTAACGGTCTTTGCCGGGCTCTCGGACTCATGCCGGCCGTAGAACCGAAAGATTATCCCAACCGATATAGCCGATATATAATGCGCCGCGGCCAGATGACCGCCTACGGCCGGCAGACCCAGCATTCCGACAGCAACGGCTCCCAATAAGAACAAAGGGTCAGCAGTGTTGGTAAAAGCCAACAGTCTTTCACCCTCTACCCGGGTGCAATCCCCGGAATTACGCAACTTCGCCGTGATGACGGCGTCCATGGGATAGCCGGCAGCCAGGCCCATGCTCCAAACAAAGGAGCCGACGCCCGGTACATCAAAAACCGGGCGCATGAGCGGCTCCACCAAAGCTCCCAAGAAATGAACGATCCCCAAACCGATCAATATCTCGGAGGCCACAAAAAAAGGAAGCAGTGACGGAAGCACGATTTCACCGAAAATCTGAAGTCCCTGCAGTCCCCCTTGAATGGCCTCCTTCGGATCCCACAATAGCAATACACAAGCTGCCACAGTAAAAAAAGCGCCTAACCGATCGCTCCAGCCCAGCTGTTTTTTCTTGGCCATGGAAGAGCGTCACCTCCGCCCTCATCATTAGTACGAGAGGCAAAGGTACTCTTATGACAGGCCGGGAAAACAAAACACCCGCCGAAAGATCCGGCAGGTGCGTATTTGAAAAGTATTGTGGGGATTGGAATGACTGAGTCATCTCCCCTAGTAAAAGGCATGGTGGGCTTGGGTGGATTCGAACCACCGGCCTCACCCTTATCAGGGGTGCGCTCTGACCACCTGAGCTACAAGCCCACAGTCCGCATTGTAACAGTCGCGCCAAGCTATTTCAAGCGATCCGTACACAAAAAAGCTTACAGGTCCCGTCTGCCGGACGGGACCCGGTGGTGGAGATGATCGGGATCGAACCGATGACCTCCGCCGTGCAAGGGCGGCGCTCTCCCAGCTGAGCTACATCCCCACAAAGCAAGATAATCTTATCACGCCCGTTGTAAGTCGTCAATACTCTCGAAACGGCGACGCAAGAGCAGGGATCGACAGTCCACTATAAACCACGGATGCTTTCGACGTCGCGGACTTCATTAGGCCGAAGCATCACTAGGGATGCTTCGGCTTCCACGCTGAAATCTACTCGTCATCTTCCTGTCTGACAACATGAGCTAAAGCCACCAGACTATCGTTTTCTTCTAGCTTCATGAGACGAACTCCCTGTGTGGAGCGTCCCATGCAGGAGACATCGGAGACGCTCATGCGAATCATGATGCCCTCTAGGGTGATGAACATGATCTCATCCGCCTCGTCTACCACGGTGACGCCGGCTACCTCCCCATTTCTGGGCGTCAACTGAATGGTCCGCACTCCCTTGCCACCGCGACGGATCGGTCGGTATTCACTCAAAGCGGTACGCTTACCGTAACCCATAGTTGTAGCCACCAAGAGGTCTTTGTCGGGTTCCACGACATCAAAGCCCACCACGTAATCGCCCTTTTCGAGCGTGATCCCCCTTACACCGCGTGTGGCACGGCCCATGGGTCGAACATCGTCTTCAGTGAAGCGAATGGCCTGACCTTGTCTGGTCACCAGGATGACCTCGCAGGTGCCGTCAGTAATCGCCACATCCACCAGCTCATCGTCATCGTCCAGGTTTATGGCGATCAGACCCTTGAAGCTGCTGTCATACTCGGAAAGAACGGTCTTTTTAACCAACCCTTGGCGTGTGGCCATGAACAGATAACGATCATCGTCATAGTGGTCGACCATCAACGTGGCCTGGACTCTCTCGCCCTTGTCAAGTTCAATCAAATTGACTAGGGCTGAACCCCTGGCATTGCGGCTTGATTCAGGTATTTCGTGCCCTCGCAAACGATAGACCCGACCGCGGTCGGTGAAAAAGAGCACGTTCGTATGAGTCGAAGCTATAAAAAGATGCTCGACGAAGTCATCTTCTCTGGTGTTCAACGCCGTTAAACCTCGACCGCCGCGCTTTTGATTGCGCCAGGAGCTCAGCGGCTGCCGCTTAATATAACCGGCATGAGTCAAAGTGATGACCACTTCTTCTTCGGCGATCAGATCCTCGATGTCGATGTCGTCGCTTTGTGCTACGATCTCCGCACGCCGTTCATCAGCGTATTTGCGGCGCACCTCGAGGAGCTCATCGCGAATGACTCCCATCAACTTGCTCTCATCTGCCAAGATCGCACGCAGACGTGCGATTGTCTTTTGCAACTCGTTGTATTCCTGCTCAATCTTTTCGCGCTCCAAGCCGGTCAGCCGACGCAGTTGCATGTCCAGAATCGCCACGGCTTGCCGCTCGGTGAAGCCAAAGCGTTCCATCAATTGCGATTTGGCGTGTTGGTCATTGTCTGCGGCTCGAATGATGGCAATGATCTCGTCAATATGATCAAGAGCTATACGATATCCCTCGAGAAGGTGTGCTCGCTCTTCGGCCTTATGCAGTTCAAACCGTGTCCGACGCGTCACAACCTCTCTTTGATGATTCAGATACTCGATCAACATCCGCCGCAAGTTCATTACCTTGGGTTCGTTGTCAACCAAGGCCAACTGGATAATCCCAAAGGTGATTTGCAGCGGTGTATGTTTGTACAGCTGATTGATCGTCACATGCGGATTTACGTCCCGTCGCAGTTCGATGACGACCCGAATACCCCTGCGATCTGACTCATCTCTTAAGGCGGAGATACCCTCGATCTTCTTTTCGTTATGCAGCGCGGCGATTCTCTCTATCAAAGCGGCCTTGTTAACCGTGTAGGGTATCTCGGTAATGACTACTCGCTGTCTGCCGCTGCGCTCAGTTTCGATATTGACACGGCCTCGTAATTGAACGCGACCTCTTCCCGTGGTATACGCCTCGCGGATGCCGTCGTATCCGACAATCACTCCACCAGTCGGAAAATCCGGGCCTTTGATCTTGGTCATCAGTTGCTCAACAGTGGCCTCAGGCCGATCAATGAGCATAATGAGGGCATCGATGACTTCCCCGAGGTTGTGCGGAGGGATATTCGTCGACATCCCAACCGCAATGCCCATTGCCCCGTTGACCAAAAGATTCGGAAACCGGCTCGGCAACACGGTGGGTTGTTCCAGAGTCTCGTCAAAGTTTGGGTAGAAATCCACCGTATCCTTGTCGATGTCTCTGAGCATCTCCATAGCCAGATTCGACATCCGGCATTCCGTATAGCGCATAGCTGCCGGTGGATCGCCGTCGATGCTGCCGTAGTTGCCGTGGCCATCAACCAACATATAGCGATACGAGAAGTCTTGTCCCATGCGGACCATGGCGTCGTAGATTGCACTGTCACCATGGGGATGGTACTTACCCATCACTTCTCCGACGAGGCGAGCAGACTTCTTGTAGGGACGGTCGGGGCGCATACCCAACTCATAGAGCGAGTACAAAATGCGCCGTTGCACAGGCTTGAGCCCGTCGCGAACATCCGGAAGCGCGCGATCGACGATCACGTTCATGGCGTAATCCAAGTATGATTGGCGCATCTCTTCTTCCAAGACCACAGGTACGACCCTGCCGATCGGAAAATCTACTGCCATGTCATCACGCTCCCTGAGGATCTTACTGGTGGGACTTACTTGGGCTCATGCCGATAAATCCCATCAAACCTATCAAGCACACAGTCTGTTGCTGGGGCTCACTAGACATCCAGATTGCTCACTTGTTTGGCATAGGTCTCAATGAACTCCCGCCGGGGTTCCACCTTCTCTCCCATGAGCATGGAAAAGACTTCCTCAGCCGAGGCCGCGTCATCGATCGAAACCTTTTTTATCGTTCTCGTCTCGGGATTCATGGTAGTCTCCCACAGTTGCTCGTGGTCCATCTCCCCCAGACCCTTGTAGCGTTGAATCTCGACTCCTTGACGGCCCATCTCTTCCAGTATCGCGTCAAGTTCTTCATCGGTGTGACAGTAACGGGCTATACCCTTTTTGGAGATCCTATAAAGAGGCGGCATAGCGATATATATCCGCTCGTGTTCCAATAGGGGTCGCATCAGCCGGTAAAAGAAGGTCAACAAAAGCGTGCGAATATGCAATCCGTCGTGGTCGGCGTCAGTCATTATAATCACGCGCCCGTAACGGAGCCTTGACAGATCAAAATCCTCACCGATGCCCGTGCCCAGCGCGGCAATCATAGCTCTGATTTCATTGTTGGACAGGATACGATCCAGGCGAGCTCTCTCGGTGTTCAGTATTTTACCCCGCAACGGCATGATGGCCTGAAAACGAGGGTCCCGTCCTTGCTTGGCCGTTCCTCCGGCCGAATCGCCCTCGACTAGATATAGCTCAGTGTATTCCGTATCCGTTGAAGTACAATCGACCAGCTTACCCGGTAAAGCACTGATATCAAGAGCGTTCTTTCGCCGGGTAAGCTCTCTCGCCTTTCTGGCTGCTTCGCGCGCTCGCGCCGCCTGAAGGCATTTTTCGACAATGCGCCGGGCCTCGGAAGGATTCTCTTCGAAGAAACGGCTCAAACCCTCGCCGACTACCGTTTCAACCGCTCCCCTAACCTCGCTGTTACCCAGCTTCGTCTTTGTCTGTCCTTCAAACTGCGGATTTCGTATCTTGATGCTCAAGACGGCCGTACAGCCCTCGCGCACGTCTTCGCCTAACAAGTTTTCCTCGTTCTCTTTTAGCAGGTTGTTCTTGCGCGCGTAATCGTTAATCGTCCTGGTCAGAGCGGCCCGCAAACCGCTGAGATGGGTACCTCCCTCTACTGTGTTCACATTATTAACGAAAGTGAAAATACTCTCGTTGTAGCCATCGTTGTATTGCATGGCCAACTCTACCAAGATCCCGTCAGCACTACTATCTATATAGATGATCGAAGGATGTATGACTTCTTTGGTCTTGTTGAGGTGCTCTACGAAGGACCTAATACCTCCTTCGTATTGATAGACAACCTCTTTATCCGTTCGTGCATCATAAAAGACAATCCGAACGCCTTTGTTCAAAAAGGCCAGTTCGCGCAGACGCGTCAAAATGAGCTCCGGGCTGAACTCCAGAGTCTCAAATATCTCGGGATCAGGAGCGAAACGCTGAATCGTACCTTGTTTGTCAGTGGTTCCGACCTGTTGGACCTCCGTGACCGGAACCCCACGCCGGTACTCTTGACGGTATATTTTTCCATTGACGTGTATCTCTGACACGAACCACTCGGACAAAGCATTGACAACCGACAGGCCTACTCCGTGAAGCCCGCCGGAAACCTTATAACCACTGTCTGCAGCCCCGAACTTTCCGCCGGCGTGAAGTACTGTCATCACGGTCTCTAACGCCGATTTGCCTGTCTTGGCATGCGTATCTACAGGAATTCCGCGACCGTTGTCCCGTACCTCAAGAGAACCGTCGGTGTGCAATGTCACCCATACAGTATCAGCATAGCCATTGAGAACTTCGTCAATGCTGTTATCCACCAGCTCTTTGACCAACTGGTGCAATCCTCGGCTATCCGTACTGCCGATGTACATACCGGGGCGCCTGCGTACAGCCTCAAGGCCTTCGAGCACCTGGATCTGCTCAGCTCCATAGGTTGTCTCTGTGCCTTTTTCAGCCATGAGCAGAAAACCCTCCTTGTACGAATTGGACGAGAGGCCCTGACGACATAGGCAGCCCTATTGCATAGCATTACCATGAATGGCCTCATTCAGCCCATCCTCATCATCAACGGGGAAACAGGCCGGCATAGGCGGTAATGCCTCGGCAAGACGGAGTTATTGTCTTTGCTATGTCACATAGGGTCCATCAATAAAGTATATCTCTTTTGGCTTATTCCGTCCACCTGGCAGAAAAGCCAAAGGGCTCCACATCAGGTTTCGGATAGTGGCCGGTCCGAGTATGAGCCAAGAGTCATCTCCCAACAGACTCGCTTCGGCATGACTTTCCAAGCAGGAAGAGGTCTTTGACGCGCACTGCCCCCCTACGAGCCTCTGCTATGCTTTCTCTTCGTTTTCATAGTCTCAGTCTACCATTACCATGACCTTCACAACCTGATGCGACCAGTTACTGAGCCACGACGCGAGCCGGTAACGACGCAGGGCTGACCTTTTGGGGACAGCCCCAGTCCAGTCGGTATTCTTCCCTGACCAATGAACACAGTCAAAACGCCACACTACGTGACACCTGAGATCGGTCCGGATGTTTCGATCAGAGATCCGAAATGCCCGGCCAAGCCGTCGAACATCGGCAATGACTTCTTCAATAGCTTCTAAAGATCCATAGTGGAAATCTGGGATTAAGCAAAAAAGCCGGTCAGTTTAACTGCTCAACCGACCCTTCCGGCAGCTCGCCACCCAGGGCCTTGACGAAGTTCTCCGCCCGCTTGCGAAGTGTTGCGGCCGAGATCGGAGAAGCGTATACCCTATGGGTTGTAACCACCCAAGCATTGACCGGGCCGTCGGCCGTTTTGTGCAGAAGACCCTTCTCGTTCCATAGTCGAATGGCTTGGGCATTTAGGGAGCCTTTCTCCATACTCTCGGCATCAATGATAGCCACCAGATCGCTAAGGGCTATGACTATGTCTCCACCGATATGAACAAACAAATGCTTACCCCTTTGCACACTAACTAAGCTTTCCCCTAACGATGCGAATCACCTGTGACTGTGACAAAAACTCTTGCGGAAAGGTTTCCAGACCGGTCGCAGTGATAAACGTCTGTACCCGACCGCTCACGGTTCCCAAAAAGTAATGACGTCTGTTTTCGTCAAGCTCTGACATCACATCGTCGAGAAGCAAGACCGGGTACATGCCGGTTTGGGCGCGCATGAATTCAATCTCAGCCAGTTTAGTGGCCAAGACACACGTTCTTTGTTGGCCCTGTGATCCGAAGGAGCGCACATCCTGATCATTGATTAAGAACTCCAGATCGTCTCGCTGAGGTCCCACCAAAGTGAGACCGCGCCGCATCTCGAATTGGCGCAGACGTTTTATCTCTTTGGCGAAACGAGCCCGCAAAGACTCCGAATCCTCCCATTCACCTTCACCGACCTCATCCGTCGAACCGAAAAACGGACGATAGCGAATGGTTAGTCGCTCGCCCCCTCGAGTGATCTCGTGATGTACCAAACGGGCAAAATGAGCCAGCTGTTTTACGGCCGTCGCTCTGCGAGCCATGATTCGACATCCGGTATCAAGCAGTTGCAGATCCCATGCCTGAAGCAACTCCGGATCGGCGCGCCGTTCTGATATCTCCTTCAACAGATTGTTGCGCTGACGCAAAACCCTCTGGTAGGTCGCTATGTCATGGCGGTAGGCCCCGCTGACTTGGGAGAGCTCCATGTCCAAGAATCTCCTGCGCTCGCCCGGGCCACCCTTGACCAGTTGAAGATCGTCCGGCGAGAAAGTGACGACGTTCAGGTGGCCGAAAAGATCCAGATGACGACGCAAAGGGCGGGCGTTGACAGTGATCTGCTTGGGTCTGTTTCGGGTCAAACGAATGCGTATTTCGGAAGGGTTTACCTCACGGTCTACAGTGCAGCCCAAGAACGCTTCGTCAACACCGTGTTTAATCAACTCATCATCTTTGTGAGCCCGAAACGAGCGCGCCGTGGCCAGGTAGTAAACAGCCTCCAACAGATTGGTCTTTCCTTGAGCGTTGGCGCCCACTATGACGCAGAGCTGCGACGTTACTTTTAAATCGAGGTGGTCATAATTTCTATATGAATTCAAATGCAAATGGCAGACGCGCAAGTATTACTCACCCCGGGGGCTCGTGACCAGGCGATAGTTTTCAAATCCCTCGATTCGTACCTCATCACCGTCCGCAAGTTTTCTGCTTCGGCGCACCTCGACAACCCCGTTGACCAGGACGCTCCCCCCTTGGATCAGTCTCTTCGCCTCACCGCCCGATATGGCGGTGGCCACTTTCACGAACTGACCCAAGGTAATAGGAACTCGCTCTACGATCACGTCTTTGATTGTTTTCACCCCACACGCACGGGCATGAGTATGTACAGGAAGTCATCGTCGTTGACCACCCGTATGCTGCCCTGTTTTAGCCCCTGCCCCAACTCCACAATCACTTCATCGGCGTCAAGGGCGCGCAAAACCTCAGTCAGAAAGTATGCCTGATAGGAAGCTGTGGCCGGCACACCCTCGAGCGTGGTGGGCAGTTCCTCGTAGACCTCGCCAACATCAGGTTCCCTCGAACTGATAGCCAGATACTCTTCAGTGGCTGTCAGAGTCACAATCGGTGGCATGCTGTGACGAGCAATAAGGGCCGCTCTTTCGACCGCGGCAAGGAACGTGCTTCGCGAAAGACGCATCCGTGTCGGTTGTTCGCCCGGAAATGCCCGTCTGTAGTCGGGGAAGCTCCCCTCAATCAGACTGGAGACGATGGTCACGCTGGGCAGACGAAAGACAACTTGATTATCCGCAATGACAAACTCCACTATACTCTCATCATCTGTACTCAACAGACGCATGAGTTCTTGCATCGTCCGCGCCGGCACAATGGCACTTTGCAGCGGCGTTCCCTGAGAATCGTCCGTCTCGGCCTCTTTTGACGGGAATCGATACGACCTATAGGCCAATCGGCTGATGTCCGTGGCAATCATCCTGACCTCGTCGTCAGTCACCTCAAACAACGCTCCCGTCAACGCAGGCCTAGATTCTTCACTTGCTGTGGCGAAGATCGTCTCACGAATCATACGCTTCAATTCTTTCTGAGGCATGCGCGAGAGGGTTCTTCCTCCCACCCCAGGCAGATCGGGGAACTCCTCATGAGGCAGGGCGTGCAAGTTATAACGAGCCTGACCTCCCTCAATGGATACCATGGATGCTTCACTGAGCGAAAAGGAAACCTGATCTCCGTCGAGTTTCCGCACGATTTGGGTGAATACTTTACCATCTAAAACCATTCTTCCGGTTGTAGCCACTTGTGCCGGTACAATGCACTCCACGCCTAATTCAAGATCGGTGGCCACTAAGCGAAGATGGCTGTCTTGAGCCTCCAGCAAGATACCCTTTAACACCGGCATCACATCGCGCGCGGAAACCGCTCGTTCTACGGTGCTTATCCCCTTCAGCAGGGCTTGATGCAGGCATACGAACTGCATTGAATGAGAGCCTCCCGAACATATATTCCCGCCCCGTCCTAGGTCTTATCACGACTACTACGTCTTCCTATAATCAATCAATCGATGTTTTTAATTGATGATTGATTCTCGTTACCGTAGTAGTAAGGGCTGTGGGCCCTGTGGAAAACCCGAAACAACCACTGTTATTGAGCTGCTTTAACAGTGTAGATTTCGTGTGGGCTCTTTGTCTCGACTGTCCTCGGCATCCCCAAGGTTAGCAAGCTGCCTTTTTCCTGCGTATTTGTCCACAAATCTTCCACAAGCGCCACACAGCATAATTACAGGCTTATCCCCATCTTTCCTTGGGGTTATCCACAGGTTTTACTCAGCTTCGAGCTTCTCGCGTAGTTCGCGCAGGATGGCAGCCAGATTTGGGTCCGTCGCACTCTCACTTTTTATCTTCTCACAGGCATGCATGACGGTAGTGTGATCACGGCCACCGAACTCCTCTCCTATTCGCGGCAGCGAAGAATCCGTAAGCTCCCGGGCCAAATACATGGCGATCTGTCGGGGAAAGGCCACGTGGCGGCTACGCTTTTTGGAATGCATGTCGCTCACTTTGAGGTTGAAGTGCTCGGCTACCTTCTCTTGGATCATCTGAATAGTGATAATCCGCGGTGAGGCGGTGTCGACGACCTCTTTCAGGGCCTCTTGAGCGATATCCAGGGTGATCTCGCCGCCGTGGAGGTCGGCAAAGGCCATGACTCGGATCAAAGCTCCTTCAAGTTCACGGATGTTCGAACGTATGTGCTTGGCAATAAACGCCAGTACCTCACTGGGAGGAGAGTAATTCTCCGCTAGAGCCTTTTGGCGCAAGATAGCAATGCGCGTTTCCAGATCAGGCGGCTGGATGTCTGCCGTAAGCCCCCATTCGAAACGGGAACGCAAACGGTCTTCAAGGGTAGGTATCTCCCGTGGCGGACGGTCACTGGAGATGACGACTTGTTTACCCGCTTCGTATAGTGCGTTAAAGGTATGAAAGATCTCTTCTTGCGTCTGTTCTTTGCCGGCTACAAATTGGATATCGTCGATTAACAAGATATCCGCTTGTCGATAGAGACTGCGAAACTGCGCCGTGGATTTTCTCATGATTGAGTTGATCAATTCGTTCGTAAAGCGCTCAGACGTGACGTATACGACGTTCAGTTTCGGATGACGCTCGGCGGCATAGTGGGCAATGGCGTGCATGAGGTGTGTTTTACCCAAACCTACACCGCCATAGATAAAAAGCGGATTGTAACCGGCACCGGGTTCTTCGGCTACGGCTCGCGCTCCGGCATGTGCGAAGCGATTGCTTGCCCCCACTACAAAAGTGTCAAAGGTGTAGCGCGGATGCAAAAGACCGCCAGAAAGCTTTGGCGCTCGGCTGCTTTTGCTTGTTTCCGAAGGCGGAGCCTGGAAGGAAAGCCTTTGTTGACCGGGTATCTCCCGCTGCCTTACCGTTTGAGAGCGGCTTTCTTTACCCGATCCGTTGCCGGATTTGCTCTGGGTATTGTCGGCCACTGCAAGGATAAGCCTCAGAGACCTACCGGTGACAGTGTGTAAGAAATGCTCGAGATCGGGCAACAAACGGGCATCCAGCCAATCTCGGGCGAACTGAGAAGGCACACCTACAACCAGGGAATCCTCTCTGACCTCGATGGGCCGCGTGCCCTCAAGAAGATAATCATAATTTGGATTGTCCAGTTCATTGCGGACTTTATCACGCACTTGGGACCAAATATTAACGGCATTACGGGTAACCATAGAGAATTGGCCAGCCTAAGTACGGGATGGCCATCCTCCCTTCTTGATAGGAAACTGGACATCCACAGAAAATGCGTTCGATTGTGCATAGAACGCTCGGGTGTCCAGTAGCAGCCTCGTATTCTACAGGGTTTTCGATATCTCCTGCACTATCCTTTTTCTTGACTACCGGCGAGTATGCACAAGTTCCACAGGTTATCCACAGGGTCTGGGCTGGGGGTTTGCCATATTCAGGCGGGTTTTCAAGGCTGCATGTGATGAGGATATCCACGAAACGCTGTGGATGGCGAAACAGGTTATTTTCCGCGTCATAGCCGTCTTTTCAACATTCCCGAACGCGAGTTCTTCCAGCGGTTACCCACATTTTTTCCCGAGTTTTTGTGGATTATGCCGGACTGGAAGGCATTTCCTTACAGGTTATCCACACGGTTATGCACAGACTGTGGATAATGGGGATACGGGGGTCCTCCACCTGTCCGGTTGACACAGGCTTGAGATGTCTGCTAACCTGCAATTACCACGATCCGTCTATTAAGTAAAATGGCGCGGAGTATGCTGTGGATAGTCTCCGCGGTCAGTGAAGGGGGAAGGCTTAGTGCCTTCTGAAAAGGAATTCTCTCAGGAGATCACGCCGCAAAGCGTTGACTTCTCCCGCTGGTATATCGACACCATCCGCAGGGCAGAACTGATGGATTACTCTCCGGTCAGAGGCTGTATCGTCTTTCGACCCGACGGATACGAAATCTGGGAGAGAATCCAGCAAGCTTTGGACAAACGTTTCAAAGAGACAGGTCACCGAAATGCTTACTTCCCTTTATTTATTCCTGAAAGCTTTCTCGAAAAGGAAAAGGAGCACATAGAAGGCTTCAACCCGGAGCTTCCTTGGGTGACGGAAGTCGGGGACGAGAAGTTGGAGGAGCGTTTAGCCGTCAGGCCCACCTCGGAGACCATTATCGGTTACATGTATCAGCGTTGGATCCAAAGCTATCGCGATCTGCCCGTCTTGCTCAATCAGTGGGCAAATGTGGTGCGTTGGGAGAAGCGGACGCTGCCGTTTTTGCGAACATCGGAATTTCTTTGGCAAGAAGGGCATACTGCTCATGCGACGGAAGAAGAGGCGCGGGAAGAGACCATGCGCATGCTGAACGTCTATGAGGAGTTTGCCCGCAATGAGCTCGCCTTGCCTGTCATTAAGGGACAAAAGACACCTAGTGAAAGATTTGCAGGTGCCGTCGATACCTATTCCATCGAGGCCATGATGAAAGACGGCCGAGCTTTGCAGGCGGGCACGTCGCATTATTTGGGGCAAAACTTCGCCCGAAGCTTCAACATCCAGTTCCTCGATAAAGACAACGAGCTGAAGTACGTACATACTACATCCTGGGGAGTTTCAACCCGTCTCATCGGTGCGGTGGTGATGGCCCACGGTGATGACCGAGGTCTCAGACTGCCGCCGCGCCTGGCACCGTGTCAGGTAGTCTGTATTCCGGTCGGGCCCCTGAAGACCCGAGCGATGGTTTTGGAGCGTTTCGACAAGCTCTTTGCTTCTTTGAAAGAGGCCGGTCTGCGGGTTAAGGCCGACACACGAGAGGAATTCAGCCCCGGTTGGAAATTCAACGAATACGAGCTGCGGGGCATACCCTTGCGCGTGGAGTTGGGGCCTCGCGATGTCGAAAACAACCAAGTGGTGGTCGTGCGACGCGATACCGGCGAGAAACTGACCGTATCTCAGGATGGCCTGGCAAAGAGTATCGAGTCATTGCTGGAAGATGTTCAGAAGAACATGTTTACAGAGGCGTCGCAATTCATGCGCGATAACTCGCACGTGGCAGCGACCTTGGCCGATCTGGAACGCATCATCTCCGATGCCGGGGGATTTGTCTTAGCCGGCTGGTGCGGTCGGGATGAATGCGAGCAAGTCATCAAAGAGAAGACCAAGGCTACGGCTCGCAATATCCCGTTTGATCCTCCGGAGAAAATGGAGCGCTGCGCCGTGTGCGATGACGCTGCTGATCATTCTGTTTGGTATGCCCGGTCTTATTGAAAAGGTGATCGGTCGTAAAGGCGTTATTGCCTGACTAGCTTTGGCTGGGCTATAATCGGTAAGACGCGTCGATAAGCGTGTGCGTTTGTGGATCTATATGTGTAGGGGGTCAATCGAGTGAAGCGCACGTATCAACCTAGCAAACGAAGAAGACTGCGCCGACACGGTTTTCGCAAGAGAATGAGCACGCCAGGGGGTCGCGCCGTATTGGCACGGAGGCGGGCCAAGGGGCGCAAGCGCATCAGCGTGACTTTGTAAGACTTGAGGACTCGGATGGACGTTGTGTGTCGGGGCCAGCGCCAAGCGGTGCGGGCCTTGCCCGGTTTTGGGGGATATGGATTGTCTATGCAACGACTGCGAAAGCCGCAGGACTTTGCCAAATGCTATAGGCAGGGTCGGGTGGCGGGAAGTCGGTATACGGTGGTGCACGCCCGGCCGACCGGCACTGATGAGATCCGTGTGGGCTTTTCGGTCGGCAAAAAGATCGGCAAGGCAGTGAAACGCAATCGCGTAAAGCGCCGTCTGCGTGAAATAACGCGTGGTCTCAGTGACAGACTACGTAGCGGCTATGATGTGGTGATCACCGCACGCGCAACAGCTGTTGAGGCTGACTTCAATGAACTCTCACGGGACGTGGAGAAGGCTTTGATTCGAGTCGATGTATTGATGAATGATGACACGGATGATCGCCGCCATCGGTGACAGCGGTGCGCGAGGGGTAGCGCTATGGTAGATCGCTTATTGCTTACGTTGATCGCTTGGTATCAGAAGGCTATCTCACCTTTATTGCCGCGATCATGCAGATTCTACCCTACATGCTCCGCATATGCCGCGGAGGCTATACGAGAATACGGTGCTTGCCGGGGAATCTGCATGGCTTTGCGGAGGATATCGCGCTGCCATCCGTGGCACCCCGGTGGGTATGACCCTGTCAGTTCCCCCAGCGGAACTCAGGAATAGGAGGCGGGTTGTTTGGCGGTAATGGGCTCAATAGGCAGTATCTTAAGCCAGACGCTGGTCATGCTATACAACCTCACCGGCAATCATGGCGTTGCCATAATCATTCTCACGGTGCTGATCCGTTTGGTGTTGCTTCCACTCACCTTAAGCCAAACACGTTCCGTGGCGGCGATGAAGGAACTGCAGCCCAAAATGAAGGCGCTTGAAGAGAAGTACAAGGACAAACCGGAGGAATACCAGCGCCGGATGATGGAGCTCTATAAAGAGCACGGGGTTAATCCTCTTTCCGGGTGTCTTCCGCTTTTGATTCAGTTGCCGTTTTTGTGGGCCTTGTTTGGTGTCTTACGTGATTTTCCCAGCGGCATTGCTCCGGAAGCTTTTACGCGGCCGTTTGAGTCGAGCTTTTTGTTTTGGGATCTGGCGGTGAAAGACCCGTTGTATATATTGCCTATTTTGTCGGGTCTCACTACCTATCTGCAGATGTCGACGGCGGCCACGGACCCCTCTCAAAAAAGCATGATGGTGTTTATGCCTATATTCATCACCTGGATAAGCTTGTCGTTCCCTGCGGGCTTGGTGCTTTATTGGATAGTCAGTAATGTATTGACAATCGCTCAGCAGGCGTGGATTTCGCGGCACCCCGGCCTGGTACAAGGAGGAAGCGACGCCAAATGAAGTGGGTGGAAAAAGGCGGCCGAACCGTCGAAGAGGCGATTGACGCGGCCATAGAAGAACTCGGTGTGGATCGCGATCAGGTGGAAGTCGAAATACTTGATGAAGGCAGCAGGGGGTTTTTGGGACTCATTGGCGGCAAGCAACCACGCGTCCGGGTGAGCGTCATAGATGTGCGTCAAAAAAAGATCGATGTGGGCCTGGAGTTTTTGAGAGGGTTGTTGGATTTGTTTGCCTGTCCGGCCTCAATGGAATACTCGTGGATTTCTGAAGACACCGTGCTCATTGAATTCAGCGGCGAGAATCTGGGCTTGATTATAGGTCGGCGGGGGCAGATGCTTGATGCCTTGCAAAGCCTGGTGAATACAGTGGCCAACGCACGAGTGGAAGGTGAGTGGTTGCGTTTCGTCCTTGACGCGGCCGGATACCGTGAACGGCGAGAAAACACCTTGAGGGAATTGGCCTTGCGCATGGCCGAGAGAGCGAAAAAACAGCGTCGCCGCAGAGTGCTGGAGCCCATGAACGCCATGGAAAGGCGGATCATTCACATGGCCCTTGCCGATGATGACGAAGTCGAGACTCACAGTGAGGGAGACGACCCGTACCGCCGCGTAGTCATTGTACCTAAGCGGCGTTCGTAATGCACGGAGGATGATGGATGAATAATAAAAAAGACCCCGCATTCCGGGGTCTTTTCACATCGAGGGACGTGAGGACGATGTTGACGGATACCATCGCGGCGATTGCCACAGGCTTCGGAGTGGCGGCGGTGGGTGTGGTGCGTCTGAGCGGTCCCGAGGCGGTCGACATCGCTGATCGCCTCTTTCACAGTCGGAGCGGGATCCGTCTGAAGGAGGCGGAGTCGCACCGCATGCTCTATGGGACCATCGTGGATCCGGGGGGCGGTATTCTCGATCAGGCGCTGGCGGTCGTGATGCGTGCTCCTCGCAGCTACACCGGAGAAGACGTCGTGGAATTCCACTGCCACGGCAGTCCCGTAGTTCTGAGGGCGGTATTGACTGCCCTGATCAGCTCAGGAGCCCGGTCGGCCGATCCGGGAGAGTTTACTAAACGGGCGTTCGTCAATGGCAAGCTCGATTTGGTGCAGGTAGAAGGCGTATCCGATTTGTTGTACGCTCGTTCTGAAAGGGCGCGCCAGCTGGCCGTTCGGCAGGTGGAGGGTGCTTTGTCTCAGCGCATAGAGACGATGCGACAAACTCTAATCGCCTTCTTGGCTCACGTACACGCCTCAATCGATTACCCTGATGAGGTGCCTGAGCCCACCTCACAGCATTGGAGCGAGTGCTTGCAGGGCATTCTTCAACAGATCGATCAACTGCTGGCTGAGGCCCAACTGGGAATACGGGTCCGGGATGGCATAGATACGGTTCTGGTGGGACGAGCGAATGTGGGAAAATCCAGCTTGATGAATGCTTTATTGCGCACTCCCCGAGCTATCGTGACCCCGGTGGCCGGAACGACACGGGATGTCATCGAAGAAAGCTGCGAGATCGCCGGTGTGGCCTTTCGGCTCAGTGACACTGCTGGTATCAGCAATAGCTCGGATCCCGTGGAGAGGGAAGGAATTCGGCGCACGAGACGAAGGGCCGCTGAAGCGGATCTTTTGTTGGGTGTCTTTGACGCCTCAGAGCCGCTGCGCGACGAGGATTTGGAAGTGCTGCGCCTGTTGGATCAGCAAAAAAGCATTGTTGTGTTAAACAAAAGTGATTTGCCGCGGCGCATCGATACGGAAATCTTCGACGACAGGCGCGTCGTCTCGGTTAGCGCCATCACCTGTGTCGGACTCGATGCTTTGGAAAAGGCCATGGTAGAGGCCGCCGAGGTCGGCGAACCCAAGGAATCACTGTTGACGCGTCCGCGCCAGGTGGGAGCGCTTCGGGCGACGGCACAGGCTGTAAGAGACGTTATCTTGGGAGTCGAACAGGGCCTGACCGCGGACTGCCTGGCTGTCGATCTGGAAGAGGCTTTGTGGCATTTGGGCGAGCTAACGGGCGAGACAACGCCCGATGAGATCATCAACGAAATATTCAGTCGGTTTTGCGTGGGGAAGTGAGGGTCACGCCGTGGATGGTGGTGAGACTGGATCGATGACCTTTGATGAGAAGTGTGATGTTATTGTCGTGGGAGCGGGGCATGCGGGTTGCGAGGCTGCCTTGGCAGCGGCGCGTTTGGGGATGGAGGTCCTTTTATTCAGTATCAGTCTGGAAAACGTGGCACAAATGCCATGCAACCCATCTGTTGGCGGTCCCGGTAAAGGTCATCTTGTCAGGGAGATCGATGCCTTAGGCGGTGAGATGGCTCGCTGCATTGATGCGACGGCTCTTCAGGTGCGGCTGCTGAATACGAGCAAGGGGCCCGCGGTTCAAAGCTTACGCGCCCAGGTGGATCGCAATCTGTATCATCTGCGTATGCTTCAGACGCTTTCCAATCAGCCTCGCCTGCGTCTTAACGAAGCGACGGTGGCGGACTTGGTGATCGAGGGCGGCCGTGTGCGGGGAGTGATCAATCAGCTGGGACGGCGCTACGGAGCGGAAGCGGTCATTTTGTGTATGGGTCCGTATCTTGCCAGTCGCGTTCATGTGGGGCATCGCAGTTTTCCTGCCGGACCTCGGGGACAGCGGGAGGCGAGTGATCTGGGACAGACGCTGCGTCGACTCGGGTTGCGCCTGATGCGCTTCAAAACGGGAACCTCACCGCGCGTTCATGCCCGTTCACTTGATACATCGCGCCTGACCCTGTTGGAGGGTGAGTATCCGGGATACGGATTCTCCTTTGAAACGAGACGTCTTGACCGGCCGCCGCTTCCGTGCTGGGTAACTCATACCACTGCTCGCACGCACGCTATCATCAGAAAGCATTTGCATGATTCCGCCATGTACAGCGGTGCCATTCAGGGACCCGGACCCCGCTATTGTCCCTCCATTGAAGCCAAGCTGGTGATGTTTCCCGACAAGGATCGGCATCTGGTCTTTATCGAACCCGAGGGGGTGCACACCCATGAGATGTATCTGGCCGGTCTGTCGACCAGTCTTCCCGAGGATATCCAGATAGAGTTTGTCCGCACCGTGCCCGGGCTGGAGAGGGCGGAAATAACCCGTTTCGGGTACGCCATCGAGTATGACTGCCTTGATCCGCTCGAGTTGGAGCGCTCTTTGCAGTTGAAGAAGGTAAAGGGGCTTTTTGCAGCCGGACAAATAAACGGCACCACGGGCTATGAAGAGGCAGCGGCGCAGGGGCTTATGGCCGGCATCAATGCCGTGCGCTATATCCGTGGGGAAGAACCCGTGATTCTGGATCGATCGCAAGCCTACATCGGAGTGCTGATCGATGATCTGGTTTCTAAGGGCACGGCGGAACCCTATCGTATGATGACTTCCCGTGCAGAGTACAGACTGCTGTTGCGGGAGGATACCGCCGACCGTCGATTGACGCCTCTGGGCCATTCTTTGGGCTTGATCAGTCCCGAACGGTTTGCCGCATTTGAGAAAAAACAAAGACAGATCGAGGCGGAAAAGGCCCGGTTGGAGGCCGTGAGAGTTCCCGCCAACGAACAGACGGCAGCCTTTTTGCAGGCCATGGGTTCGACGCCCTTGACGCAAACGACAAATCTCAAGGAGCTGCTGCGACGTCCTGAGCTCAACTATGAGACGTTGGCCGTTTTGGATCCGGAGCGCGAAGTGCTGGAGGAAGAGACTGTGCGGGTGGTTGAAAACGATCTGCGGTACGCCGGTTACATTGAGCGACAGCAGCGACAAGTGGCAGCGCAAAGGCGGATGGAGGAACGGCGTCTGCCGGAAGATATCGTCTACAGCGAGATCGGCGGACTTTCCTTGGAGGCGCGTGAGAAGTTGGACAGAGTACGTCCTCAAACACTTGGGCAAGCGGCGCGCATTTCCGGTGTCTCACCGGCAGATATAGCGGTCTTGTTGGTCCATTTGGAGAGCCGTCGAAGGCAGGGACGGGGAAGGGTGGAGTGATTCATATGCAGACAGCCTTCATGGACTCTTTGATTCAAGCCAGCGAGACGATGTCGATAGACCTATCGGCTCACCAGTTGGAACAGTGTGCGCGTTTTGCACAGCTTCTGATCAGCCGCAATAAAGAGATGAACCTCACCAGCCTTGTTGAGCCAGAGGAGATCGCCGTCAAGCATTTTGTCGATTCTTTTACCTGTCTTGACGTGGGCTTGTGGCCTGAGGGCTGTCGCGCCGTCGATGTGGGCACAGGGGCCGGTTTTCCCGGAATCCCGCTGGCTATCCTGCGTCCCGACATGAGCTGGGTCTTGATTGAAGCTCTGCGAAAAAGAGTCGCCTTTGTCAAGGAGGCAGCGGCGGAATTGGGACTGACGCAGGTGCACTGCCTGCATGTGAGGGCCGAAGATCTGGGCCGTGATCCGGCGGCTAGAGAAAGCTTTGACGTAGCCGTGGCCCGGGCCGTCTCACGTCTGCCCGTATTGTTGGAATACTGCGTTCCCTTGGTCAAAGTCGGAGGCGGATTCATCGCCATGAAGGGGCCGGAGGTTGAGGAAGAGATGGCTGAGGCACAGACGGCAGCCAAGACGCTGGGTGTGAAGGCCGCGGCGCTGAAGAGGCTGGAATTGCCCGGAGGCGGCGGGCGAAGGACTCTTATTTGGTATCAGAAGGTGCATCCCACGCCTTCTGCCTATCCTAGGCGGGCGGGGATTGCGCAGAAGCGTCCCCTCGGGTCGTAATGACGACAGGGAAGGAAAGGAAGTCTTTGAGAACGAAGATTGCTTAGAATGCATCGGTGGGATCGCCGAAAAGGGGTCAGGAGTCGGGCCATGGGCAGAACTATCGCCATCGTCAATCAAAAGGGCGGGGTAGGTAAGAGTACAACAGCGGTCAATCTGGGCGCGTACATTAGTGTGGCAGGGAAGCGGGTTCTTGTGATTGATCTCGATCCACAAGGTAACGCTACCAGTGGGCTGGGGATTAGAAAGGAGAATCTTGGGGCTTCCATGTACGATGTCCTGATTGAGCGCGTCGCCATGTCCGAGATAATCCTGCCCACAGAGGTTGAAGGGTTGTTCATTGCACCGGCAACCATATCTTTGGCGGGTGCCGAGATTGAGTTGGTCAGTGCCATGTCGCGCGAGTTCCGCTTGCGGGAGCGAATGCGGGAGATTGTGGATCTTTATGATTACATACTAGTGGATTGCCCGCCGTCGCTGGGCTTGCTGACTCTTAACGGTTTGGCCGCAGCGGACAGTGTGTTGATTCCCATTCAGTGCGAATACTACGCCTTGGAAGGCTTGGGTCAGCTTATGCAGACCGTCACCATGGTACGAACTCATGTCAATGCCGGTCTGGAAATCGAAGGCGTGGTATTGACCATGTTTGACGGTCGCACGAATCTATCGCAACAAGTGGCGGATGATGTGCGTGGATTCTTCGAGGGACGGGTGCGGGTCTTTGACACCGTCATACCCCGCAATGTACGGCTCAGCGAGGCCCCGAGCCATGGGCAGCCTATCAATTTGTACGATGACAAATGCCGAGGGGCTGAGGCCTATCGAGAGCTGGCAGCGGAGGTGTTAGGTGAATGAGTGAGCGTAAAGCACTTGGTCGAGGTCTGGCAGCCATCATTCCGCAGGCGGCGCAGGATGACAGCGCTGAGACCGCTATTCGTGAGATTGCGGTGACCAGAATCTCGCCCAACGCAGCCCAACCGCGACGGCATTTCAGTCGGGAGCAACTTGAGGAGCTGGCCGCTTCGATGCGCGAGCACGGTGTATTGGAGCCCGTGATCGTACGACCCAAAGGTAAAGACTATGAATTGGTGGTGGGTGAACGTCGGTGGAGAGCGGCTCAATTGGCCGGACTCAAGGTCATCCCCGCCATTGTTCGCGAGCTCGAAGACCGTGAAGCACTGGAGCTAGCGTTGGTGGAAAACCTTCAACGCGAGGATCTCAATCCTATGGAGGAGGCGGAAGCCTTCAGACGTTTGGCCGATGAATTCGGCCTGACCCAGGAGGAGATCGCTGCGCGTGTCGGCAAGAGACGATCGACGGTGGCCAACCGTTTGCGACTTCTTGACTTGGATGGAAGCCTGCAAGATCAAGTTCGTCAAGGCAGATTGAGTGCGGGACACGCTCGGGCTCTGCTGGCCGTTCCGGATGATGACGATCGCCGACAGTTGGCGGAGCGCGTCATCAACGAGGGACTCTCTGTGCGGGCGGTGGAGGAAATCGTTCGCAGCCGCTCGCAGACGCAACGGAAATCCTCGAAAAAAGGGCGCAAGAGTAGGGCTGAGAGGCCTGAGGGTGACCCCGAGTTGGCGGATCTTGTGGAGGATTTGCAGCAAAAACTGTCCACAAGGGTTCGCATCGTACGTCGCGAGGGTCGGGGACAGATTGAGATCGAGTTTTACAGCGAAGACGATATTACCCGTATCTATGAGCTGATTATGGGATTCAGCACTTGAGTGGGTCGACCGAGCCGGACGTAGATGGTCCGTGAGGGTCGATCGAAGATGATGCGTGTGGCGATTGCGGGCCGCGCACGCGCCCCGCTGCAAACGAGCTCATATGTGAGTTCTGTTGGGCCCTTTGCGTCGCACGAATCGAGGCAAAGGATGGACTCAAGGCTGTTCGCTCGTATCGGTGATATCCTGATCGTCGCAGGGTTGTCGAAGATGCAATAAGTGTAGATAGGGGTGCGTAAGGCATCCTTGTCAACCCGCTGTATGAAGTAAAGCGTTTTAAAAACCTATTGCTGCCGATCATAAGGCAACGGAGTGCCAAGATTGCGCTGGCGTGTACCGTCGATTTCGCATCATCCGCGGTGCTTCACTGACGTGAATAGGCGAAGCTTGCGCCGACGCGCATCGAAGGGAATGGAGGGCATGGTCATCGTGCAAGCAAACGGGCCGAGTGAGTTGAGCCGTCTTCAACCGGGGCAGACGGTGCTTCTTCGTCCGGAATCACCGATCTACCGCGGCCCCTACGAAAGCACGGTGTTGGGTCACGAAGAAGCGGGAATGCGGATAGCCGTACCTATAGAAGAGGGCAAGCTGGTCTTGTTGCCCGTAGGTACGGCTGTGTTGTTGGAGGCTCTCACCGCTGAGGGAGAGCAAAGGTTTCATGTTCGTGTTTGCTCCCGCCGAACGGGCGGGGAGCGTTATCTTGTTTTGGAGCCCGAGGAACCGGTCTCCAAGATTGCTACTACACAGTTGCAGGTACCGGTTTGGGCCATCACCAGCGGTAAGGGCGGGGTAGGAAAGACGACGGCAGTCGTCAATCTGGCCATCGCTCTTGCAGAGCTGGGGAGGCGAGTCTGCGTTATAGACGGGGATCTGGGTACGGCCAATATTGACGTGATGTTGAACCTGGCTCCTCAGTATACGTTGACCGATGTCATTGCCGGTCGGCGCCATATTCTTGAAGTCCTGGTAGAAGGGCCGCGGGGCATTATTGTTTTACCGGGGGGTTCGGGACTCCAGGAATTGACTGAGCTCAAGGAGGAGAGTTTTGCTCATCTGATTGGCCAGTTTCAGGTCCTCGAGCGGTACACGGATCTAGTCCTCATAGATACCGCCAGCGGACTGTCAAGGAGTGTGACCAACTTTATTGCCGCGGCCGACGAAGCGGTTTTGATCACTACACCGGAGCCTCCGGCTATAACCGATGCTTATGCATTGGTCAAGGTTTTGGCTCGTGCCGGCTGTGTTTTGCCGATCAAGCTTTTGGTAAATCGGGTACAAGCTCAGCGAGAGGGTCAAGACGTTACGGATAAGATGATTTTTGCCGCCAAGCGCTTCCTGCAATACGAGCTTCATGGTTTGGGATACATCAGTGAAGATGAATACGTGGGTCGCGCGATTCGTGAACAAGTGCCGTTGATCCTGGAGTATCCACAGGCCAGGGCCTCCCAGGATTTCCGGGATATCGCCCGGCGGATGCTTGGGATTGAGCAAGCGCGGCCACAGCCCGAAAAGGATGGCGGAGCTCGCGGTTTTCTGCGTCGTCTGCGTTCTTTGTTCGTAGGCTCTTCCGGAAAAGATCCGGATTAGATCGGATTTGGATCAGTCCCGTGTCGGATGGAAGTCTCCCGCTGGAGATCCGGCGCGGTTTTTCGGCGAAAACCGATGCCCCCGAGTACCTCTCCTGGCATCTGCAGAGTCTGCACCGTTTCGCACTTGCGTTATATGCGATGCATGGCGAGTTGGCGGGGCGGGCTCGGAGTTGTGAGGACCTCCGGCGTATCCCCGACCGGGTCCGCTGTTCATACCGCCTTTCGGAAGGGGAGAATACCGTTTGTACACTGCCAGAGAACGCTTCCAGGCCGTAATGATCCGTGGCGACGTGAGCAAGGGGTTTCCGATTATCGAATGGGCAAGTTGGTGGAACCTGACCCGTGAGAATTGGATTGCGCAGGGTGTACCGGCTGATGCGGATTTGCAGGAGTACTTCGGTCTGGATCGCATGCGACAGTTGTGGCTGCGACCTACGAGTAAACAGACGCCGGCGCCAAAAGACCACGGCGGCCCTATTATCCAAGATGAGGACGACTACGAAAGGATTCTGCCCACCCTGTACCGTTTGCCTCAGTTGAACGCCGACGCAATGCGGCAGTGGCGAACCGAACAAGAGCAGGGACAGGCGATACTCTGGCTCACTCTCGAGGGACCGTTTTGGTATCCCCGTAGGCTGTTCGGCATTCAGGGCCATCTGTATGCTTTCTATGACTACCCAGAGCTGATGAAGCGCATCAATGCTGATCTGGCGGAGTACAACCTGGCGGTGTTGACAGAGGTATGCAAGTATTTCATACCGGATTTCATCACTATCGCCGAGGATATGTCGTACAACCATGGATCGATGATCTCGTACGCCCAGATGGATGAGTTCATGGCACCGTTTTATAGGCAGGTTATACCGGAAATCTTGAAGTACGGCATTATCCCGCTTATTGACAGCGATGGGCAGGTAGAACCTCTGATCCCTTGGTTTGAAGACGTGGGCATACAAGGGATTTTGCCTTTGGAACGCATGGCGGGCGTGGATGTCAATCGCATTCGGGCGGCTCATCCCCAATGGCGCATGATCGGTGGCTTTGACAAAACGGTGATGAATCTTGGTGAAGACGCTCTGAGAGCGGAATTTGACAGGATTAAACCGGCTGTGATGGGAGGCTATTTTATTCCCAGTTGTGATCACCAGACGCCACCGGAAGTGAGCGTAGAAGACTATCGCTTATACGTGCGATTGTTGCGCGAGTTCTCGGATGAGTGCGCAAGGGAGGCACGAAGGGGCAACAGTGAGGCGGTGGCCTCTGAAAGCTCGGACCGAGCGATCTGAAATCGGTTAGCGGTGGATGATGGACGGCGGGATCCCGTTTGCCGAGAGGCCGGAATGGCAGAAGACCGGCTGTCGCATGCTTGCCGATTAGTCAGAGGGGGTATGGCGCACACTCGACAATTACGCTCTCTAGCCGCATCGTAGGAAGATGAGATTGCGCATTCCTGATCCGTGATTTCGCTGTATCGCGAGCCACCCGAGACACTGTGATTCTAGGCGTTGATGAGAAGACCGGGATGCAAACCACCGAACGAAAACACGTCACGAAACGTTCCCTATAGACCCGTACGCTATGACGACGGATATGTCCGGCATGGCATGCAGTCTTTCTTGGCAGCGTTCAACATCCGAACCGGGAAGGTAACGACTCGTTGCGGACCGACGCACAAAGCTCAAGATCTCGTCGAGTTCATGGAGTGGGTTGCCCAAGAGTACGCCGATGCTAAGCGCATGATTGTCACATGGGACAACGTCAACACGGCGCACCGAGCATATCTGTTGCGCTGGCGGATTGAAAGAAGTCGCGATCGCCGTCGGTCTCTTTCGCTGTATCTCACCGCTAGGTGCGGGAATAGGATGGCGGTCGTCGCTCACGCGGGACCGTTGCGCAGCATGACGAGATCGGAGTCGCGGTGTTGCACCATTGCAGCTGTCTTTCAGAGTGTTCCACGTGGAACATTGGATATGGAACGGCACTTCGAGGTCAAACATGGCGAAATGCCTGAACGGGAATATCGCAGTCGTTAATCCTGGGCCCATGTTGATCACTTGGCTTGATCGACCTTCTCAGGCCTCACCGGTCTGCAAGGGGTCGATCATGTGCGGCGACAGTCGCTAGCTCAACCGGGCTCAGTTCGTCCGATGACGAGCTACGTTACGAGCGAATGACATAGGCACCCTGGAGTGCTTCTTCGACTTCAGGCTCTGCGACAGGCGATTGAACAGCACGGATCAAGCCAACGGGCAGTGTCGCCTGTAAAAACCGTTCAAAAGCATTGGCGAAGACTATAGCCTTCGATGAGTTGAGTGAGAGAGTCTTGCCCAAGGCCTTCGCTCCGGGCACCGACAAAAAGCCCTTGCAGCCGTTCCGGCAGGGGCTCGTGTACTGCTTAAACAAGGCAAAGTCGCGGTGTATCGCAGGTACCCATCTACGATCATTCTTGAGTATGCCGTTGTCGATCCCCCTGAGGCACATCTGCGTCTGAAGATTGATCCGGGCCGCCGCACCACGGGCCTGGTGATCGTTAACGACAAGACAAAAGCGGTTGCCTTTGCGGCGCAGCTGAATCACAGGGGGCGTATTGTAAAGCAGAACAGAAGGCGCGCCGTTCGCAGGTCGAGACGAAACCGAAAAGGCTGAGTTCCTCCGTCGTTGGAAAGCCGTCTGGGCGACATAGAGACCAGGGTGCGGCGTCTGATGAGATGTGCCCCGATCACGGCCGCGTCCGTAGAACGCGTCAAGTTCGACACTCAAAGGCGCAGAATCCTAAAGATATCAGGCGTGGGGTGTCACAACAGGACGAGCTGTTCGGATATGAAGTCAGGCAATATCTGCTTGATGAAGTAGCGCTACAAGTGCGCTTGTGAGGCCACCGACGTGCCTTTGTAGGTGGAGCACATCGTATCCAAAGGCCGCGGAGGCACGGACAGAGTCTAAAATCTGACGATTGCCTGCAAAGAGTGTAGCCGCAACAAGGGCAATTGGACGGCAGCTGAGTTCGGTTTCCCGCATATCCAAGAGCAGGCTCAAGAACCGATACGTGACTTGGTAGCGGTCAATGTGACACGCGGGGAGTCGTGGCGTCGGTTGGATGAATTGGGTCTGCTCCTGGAGAGCGGGACCGGAGGCATGGCCAAGTACAAGCGCATACGGCAGAGATATCCCAAGGCGCATGGGATCGATAGGATCGATGCGGCCTGTGTCGGTGGCAGTGGAGCCAAGGTTGTCTTAGACTCGAAGATACCCATTCTTACAACTACCGCCTTAGGTGGCGGGTCCAGACAGATGTGCCACTTGGACAACCACGGCTTTTCCCGCAGTAAGCCGAAGGCGGTAAAACGCGTAAGCGGTTTTCAAACCGGAGACACGGTCCGTGTGGTGATCGAGGAGGGGAAATACCGGGGCGTGCAGGTGGGCGGTGCGGTGGTCCGGGAGCGAGGCCATTTTTGATATCGTAACCCCTGCGGGAGAGACAATCACGACCATCCGGCACGGACGTGTCGTGATTATGGCTACGGCGGTTCGGCGGGATCGCATCATCGTGATACTCCGGGGCAGGATTATCGGGGGGTGTTGCAGATACACTGCTCTATACGCAGTATTTCGCGAAGTGTTCCACGTGGAACATTCTCGTCAAGCGAGGGGGACGTGCTTTGGATCGGAGTGATATTCGGCAACTCCTGGAAGACCTGAAGGCGGGGCGTACAGATATCGACACAGCAGTAGATCTTCTTTCAGGGATGCCATATGAAGAATTGGGCTATGCGAAGATAGATCATCATCGCGCCGCGCGTCAAGGCTTTCCCGAGGTCGTCTATTGTCAGGGGAAGACGCCTGAACAGGTCCAACAGATAGTCTCCCGGCTGTTTGCACGCCATGATCGAATTCTGGCCACTCGGGCGGATGCTCGCACTTTTGCGGCTGTCCAAGAGGTGCTTCCCGAGGCTCGGTATCACAAGCTGGCCAGGGCGATCACCTTTAGCAAGGATCCGTTGGAACCGATGTATCCCGGTTACGTCGCCATACTCACCGGAGGTACTTCGGATCTGCCCGTAGCCGAGGAGGCGGCTGTCACTCTGGCTATCATGGGGCATGCTGTGGAACGGGTTTATGATGTGGGTGTGGCCGGGATTCAGCGTTTGCTGGCACAGCAAGGGATCATCAATGGCGCCCATGTTGTCATTGCGGTGGCGGGTATGGAGGGCGCTTTGCCCAGCGTCGTCGCCGGACTGACCGATCGGCCTGTGATAGCTGTTCCTACGAGCACGGGGTATGGCGCCAACTTCGCCGGGCTAGCGCCTTTGTTGGCGATGCTTAATTCGTGTGCCAGTGGTGTCAGTGTGGTCAACATAGACAACGGTTTTGGAGCGGGGTACATGGCCGCCACTATCAATCGTTTGATTGCCTCCGGAGGATCACGCTAGAAGCTCCACACGTGTTTGTTTACAACGCAGACGCCCAACACGACCTCTAAAAGGAGAGTGTCTGACATGCGGATTGCCTACTTAGATTGCTTTTCGGGGATAAGCGGAAACATGATCCTTGGAGCTCTTGTTGACGCGGGAGTACCCTTAGAGGAACTTGAAAGCGACTTGCATCGACTCAACCTTCCGGGTTGGGAGCTTAAGGTCACCAAAGACAGCAGAGCGGGTATCACCGGTACACACGTGGAAGTCGTGCAAACAGCCCATGAACACGTTCATCGCACAATCCGTGACATTCAGACCATTGTGTCTGCCTCCGAGCTGTCGGAAAACATAAAAGAACAGGTTATGCAGGTCTTTGAGACGCTTGCGGAAGCCGAAGGCAGAGTGCATGGAGTGCCCTCTACTGAGGTTCATTTCCATGAAGTCGGAGCTATTGACGCCATTGTGGACATCGTGGGGGCTGTCAGTGGCTTGGCGCGCTTGGACGTGGACGTCATCTATGCGTCCCCCGTTCATCTCGGACGAGGATTTGTGCGCGCTGCACACGGAAAGATCCCGGTTCCGGCTCCGGCCACGCTGGAGATCTTGCGCGGTGTGCCCGTCTACTCTACAGGGGTTCGCGGCGAGCTGACCACACCTACCGGGGCAGCGATTCTGAAGACCGTAGTTCGCGACTACGGCCCTTGGCCGCACATGAGGGTAAAAAAGATTGGCTACGGACTGGGTACTAATCACTTCTCCATTCCGAATGTGTTACGTCTGGCCATCGGTACGACGTATGCCGATCACGATGATCACCATCATCATGACCATGAGATCCCGGGGCTGCACGAGGACCAAGTGGAAATCATCGAAACCGACATCGACGACATGAATCCGGAATCCAGCCAACATGTGATCGAGCAGTTGTTGGCAGCGGGAGCCTTAGATGCTTACTTCACTCCCATCGTGATGAAAAAGGGGCGACCGGCCCTGAAGCTGACCGTACTGTCGCCTCCTTCTGCCGTTGAGGCTTGTGTAAGTGCCGCCTTGCGCGAGACTACAACTCTTGGCATACGGCGCTTGCGGGCTCGTCGCCACAAACTCCATAGGGACTGGATTGATGTTCAGGTAGCCGGCCGACCCGTCCGGGTGAAGCTTGGGCGATGGAACCAAGAGGTGATCAACGTCGCCCCTGAGTACGAGGACTGCCGCCGTACGGCAGAGGCAACGGAATTACCCCTGAAAATGGTATATGATCTGGCGAAAGCAGAGGCCTATGCCGGACTGCAGGCTCAGTGAACGTCTTGAGCGCTGCCTGTTCAGTTGCGAACAGGCAGCGCCAGTTTCTCCCGCCGACGCCGTGATTCGGTATTGCCGCCATCATAGGAGGACTCCGGGAGCCATAGTTGGCGCAAACATCGTTCGATCCCGTCGGTGATGAGGGCGGCCATGCGCATGACCAAGCTGAGCCGAGTGTTTTGAAGTACGAGATACTCCATGAAACCGCCAACGTTGACGACACCTACCACATGAAGGTGCCCCACGGAGGGTAATCGCTTGTTGACTCCGCTTCCCGGACGCAGTGCACCCGGCTTCACGGAGACGAATCCTACATTCTCCGCCCGTCCCAGACAGGCATCTACAGCCAGAATCGGTTGACCCGGCCTATCGGCCTTGATGATCTCCAGAGTCTCGGTCAAGTTCGCGGCATGCACAGGCTCTTCAAGCGTGCCATATATCGGTACCGGTAGCCTGCGTTCTTGAAGGGCGCTTCCGGTGAGAGGACCCAACGAATCACCCGTTGATCGATCGGTGCCGACGCAGACAATAACCGGGGGAGTACCAGGGGGAGCGACGAGAGTCAGATGCTCATGTAAAGAGAGCGCCAGAGTCTCGGCGGCAGACTCATCCTCTATGTGTACCCGGTTGGGCTGACTCAAGCTCGGGGCGGTAAGCAAGGGCGATATCGGCGTTTGCCACAATAAGACCACCTCAGACACGAAATATACAAGCCCACATCAGTATATGACGTCCTTAGCGGTCGCTATACCAATTCTGATGCCAGGCGATCACTATACGGTGTAGAATAGAAAGAGAAGTCCGGTCGAAAAACGTTGAATCCTCCGGTTGATCTGCCCGTTTGATCGTCCGGATTCGGTCAGCGTTGACCGTTCCCGGCTCAAGCAGTCTGTGCATTTCGTTGAGTGAACCACATATATCTTCAGGGGCCGTTGACTGGCTCAGGCTTTTGCAACCGATGAACAAACCCGTCCGGGCCAGTGCCCTTCCGCACCACGTCGAGTGTGTCAATCAGTTAAACGGATCAGACCGTGGCAAACCGGGGTCGTTTATGGACTGTGTATGCCGCGTTGGATCTTCGGCAACGGCGGGCGGGTTGTTCCACGTGAAACACTGTCTCTGCCGGAAAGGGCGTCTAGCTGGCTTTACGGCGGCCGTTGCGAGCCCGATCTCGGAGACCTATCCGGAAGGAGGGGTTGGATCGACAATCAGAAGTGTTCCACGTGGAACAATGGGCGTGAATCGATCGTACGGTGTGGCGGTGTTGCACCGTCGACAGTAATCCGTGGAGACAGTCGGAACCATTACGGGGAGGGAATCGTTGGCCTTGGCTTCCACGTACCGACGCACCGGAGTCCGCCTGACAGCTTTGGCTCTGGTTGTCTTTTTCTCTTGCTTTCTGGGTATGTTCCTGGCCTTCGGCTTCTCCGAGACGGCAGATCTCATCCTGCCCGGAGTCACCGTCGCGGGCATTCCTGTGGGAGGTCTGGGATCCCGCGAAGCCCTGAACGTTCTCAGCACCGGGCTGCAGTCGAGGATGGAGCGACCGATTCATGTCGTGTGGAGCGGAGGAGGATACTTCATCTATCCTTTGGAAGACGGCATCTCGGCCGATGTCGAAGCCATGGTCAAAGAGGCGCTGGCCGTGGGCCGGATAGGCAATGCGCTGCAACGCTGGTTGGATCGCTATACACGGACGATAAAGGGAGTTGACATCCCGCTAATGGTGCAGGTCAGTCCGCGTTTTGACGACCTGCTGCGGGAATTGGGCCACAGGATATATGAACCGGCCAAAGACGCACGTTTCCGTCTTTCCTCGAACGGTACGGTCAGACTGATACCAAGCCAGGAAGGACAGGAGGCTGACCTCCCGGCGCTCCGTGCGGCAATCATGGACGTCTTGCTCAAACCCGACAGACAGGTAGTGGCACCCACGCGCCCGGTGCAACCGAGATTCACAACGTCGGACGCCCGTGCCTCGGGTATCAAGAGTGTCGTGGCTAAGGCGGAGACGTATTTTGACACCCGGGATATCAACCGTGTCCACAATCTCAAGTTGGCGGCCGACAGCGTTGACGGCACCCTACTGGCACCGCGGGAGGTTTTTTCCTTCAATCGGAAAGTGGGTCCGCGCTTGGCTGAGTACGGCTACAAAGAAGCTCCTGTGGTGATTAACGGCGAACTGGTACCGGATGTCGGCGGCGGCATCTGCCAGGTATCAACCACGTTGTACAATGCCGTGCTCTTGGCGGATTTGGAGGTTAGAACCCGTGTTCCACATTCGATTCCGGTTCCCTACGTTCCCCTGGGCCTAGACGCGGCCGTGGCCTACGACTATATCGATTTTCGCTTTGTCAATTCTACGGACGACTATCTTTACATCCACGTTTCAATGGACGGCGACCGGCTGACAGTGGCCCTCTTGGGTGCTAAGTCCGCACCCTCGGCGCGACTGGTCTCTCGAATCGATGCCGTCCATGAAAAACCCGTCCAGGAAATTCCCGATCCGGATTTGCCGGCGGGTGTGATCGAAGTGGTCCAGGAAGGGGCCCAGGGATACGACGTCACCGTGTGGCGTGTCCGAGAGACTACAACCGGAGAAGAATGGGAAGCCGTCTCGCGCTCTAAATACAGAGAGCGACCGCGGATCATCCGCGTGGGTATAGGCGACAAGGCAACGCCTTCAATCAGACTTGAGGAAGCATCGCAATAGCCGAGGATCGAACCTTTGTGGGCAGGAATACCGCAAGCTACAGGGAAGTACCCTGCCAGGGACTTGTCGATCAAGTGACACGTTGAACATCTGAGTGAATTTGCTCCCTCGATTGCATGCTGACAGAAATGGTCGATCGGCGGTGGCAGCGGTTGTCGGCTCATCCGGCCTTCCACCCAGTGACGAGGCAACGACATAAGCACCCTGGGCTGTGCTTCAATGATCGTCATCGGGTCCAAGGTGCCCGAAAGGTGTCCGGCGAGAAGACTACTGAGCTCAGGTGTTCAGCCCACCCGATCGGTAAGCGGCGATGAGCAGGGCCATCCTCACGCACGCTTGCATCCGGTTACAAAACGTCACATGCTTGAAGATAATACCTCACCGACTATCCGGCGCGCGGCAACGCGGGTTTGTCGGAATCGTATCATCCCTTGTGCTTCGTGGAGGAGACAGACATGACAAGATATGCGTTCTTTGAAAAACAGTATGTGCCTATGGCAGAGGCCAAGATAGGTATCAGCACCCACGCCTTTTTGTACGGCACGGCATGTTTTGAGGGCATTCGAGGCTACTGGGCTGAGGATGAGCAGGACCTGCTTATCTTTCGCATGAAAGAGCACTATGAGCGTCTGTTGAATTCCTGCAAGATTCTGCGCATCAAATCCGAGTATACCGTTGATGATCTTTGCGACATCACCAGGACTTTGCTGCAAAAGAACGGCGACCGCACTGACGTCTACATCAGACCGATCTTCTACAAGTCAACAGAGGCCATCGGGGTCAAGTTGACGGGTCTGGATGATGCGTTCTTGCTCTTTGCGGTTCCCTTTGGTGATTATCTGGATATGTCCCGCGGTCTGCGAGCCAGGGTCTCATCATGGCGGCACCTTGATGACAACGCCATTCCCATGCGGGCCAAGATCAACGGGGCCTACGTGAACGCCGCACTGGCCAAGACGGAAGCATTGGATGACGGCTATGATGAGGCGATCTTTTTGACTAGCGACGGACACGTGTCCGAAGGCAGTGCCGAAAACGTGTTTGTCGTTCGCAACGGAGTCTTGATTACTCCGCCTATCACTTCCGATATCCTCGAAGGAATCACTCGGGATACCATCTTCCAAATGGCGTCTTACTTGGGCATTGAGACTCAAGAGCGAATGATCGACCGCACCGAGCTCTACGTTGCCGATGAGGTCTTTGTCGTGGGTACCGGGGCTCAGGTATCCCCGATTACCGAGATAGACCATCGACCCGTTGGTGACGGACAGATCGGTCCCGTGGCCAAGCAGATCCAGAGTCTGTACTTCGAGATCGTTCGCGGCAAGCGGCCCGAATTCCGCAAGTGGTGCACGCCTGTCTTCAACAAATAAGACAGTCGTTGCAGCCGCAGACAAGACGCCCGGCAGGTTGGGCGTCTTGCCTGGGCTAGGCCTTGCGGCGGATCACTACGAGCATGGTATGCTTGCTGCGGCGTAGTATCGGATTCAGTACCGGTGTCAGGATGGTAGCCAGAAAACGTATCAGCATTTTCAGCCTCCTGCCCGTCCTAAATGACATCTTCGCGCGGTTCGGCTTTGCATTATATGAGTAACGCAGTGTTAACGGTACGGGTAGGACATCGATTGCAAGAAAAGGGGGGCGGGTCATGCTCAAGCGCACTCCGCTAAACGAGGTCCACAAGGCGGCAGGGGCGAAGATGGTGGAGTTCGGGGGTTGGGAGATGCCGGTGCAATACAGCGGTGTATTGGTTGAACACCGCACAGTGCGTACAAAGGCCGGCATGTTCGATCTATCACATATGGGCGAACTGATGGTCAGCGGTCCGGACGCCATGCAAGCGCTGCAGGCAGTGACCACCAACGATCTGTCAACGTTGGAGGAGGGCCGGGCTCAGTATTCAATCCTTTGCTTGCCGAACGGCGGAATCATTGATGATATCTTAGTGTATCGTCTGCCCGAGGGTTATCTGTTGGTGGTCAACGCCGCCAACACCGAGAAAGATATCAAATGGCTGCAAGAGCAGCTAAAAGGCGACGTTAAGCTGGAAGACCGCAGCGCGGAGACGGCCTTGATCGCTGTACAGGGTCCGCTGGCCGAGGAGATCCTGCAAAAGCTGACCTCGATCTCTCTGGACGAACTGTATAGCTTCGAATGGACTTCGGGTGATGTGGCTGGGGTAGCCTGCATGATTTCGCGCACCGGTTACACAGGCGAAGACGGCTTCGAGCTTTACTTTGCCGCTGAACGGGCTGTTAAGGTCTGGGAGGCGCTCATGGAAGTCGGCACTCCTTTGGGCATGGTGCCCGTAGGTCTGGGAGCCCGGGACACCCTGCGCCTGGAAGCGCGGCTGACTCTCTACGGCAATGATATCGACGAGACGACGACGCCCCTGGAGGCAGGCCTTGGCTTTTTCGTGAAGCTCGACAAACCCGAGTTTATCGGTCGGGAGGCCTTGCTCGCCCAGCGTGAAGAGGGCGTCCCGAGACGGTTAGTGGCCTTTGTGATGGAAGGACGGGGGATTCCCCGAAAGGGTTATCCGATCCGCGATGAGCAGGGCAATGAAATCGGTGTCGTCACGAGCGGCTCGTTTTCACCTACGTTGGAGAAAGATATCGGCATGGGATATGTGAAAGCGAGTCTGGCGGATGCCGGATCCCGTATCTTCATTGACATCCGAGGCAAGTACCGCCCGGCCGAGATCATCAAGGGGCGGTTTGTACAGGGGCACACCCGTCGTCGTACGGGATAAACACCAAAATCGTGAGAAAGGGTGGTTCTCATGTATCCATCGGAGCTGAGATATAGCGAGGAGCATGAATGGCTGAAACTGGAAGATGGCAATCGGGCCAGAATCGGTATCACTGAATTCGCTCAAAAAGAACTCGGAGATGTGGTATTTGTTGAGCTGCCCGAAGAGGGAACGGTAGTGAATGCGGGTGACAGTTTCGCGGTGGTTGAATCCGTAAAAGCCGTTTCCGATATCTACGCCCCTGTGTCGGGCAAGGTGGTCGAGGTGAACGATGCGCTGAACGACAGCCCCGAGCTGATCAATGAGGACCCCTACGGCGAGGGATGGATAGCCGTCATTGAGGTCTCGGATGTCGCAGAGATCGACTCCCTCTTGACTGCGGAGCAGTATCAGCAGCTCGTCGAAGAGTAAGAAGTGGGTAGTAGCTACGCACTACCCTTGGTTGAGGAGGTGCAGCTGCTTGAAATACATCCCGACGACTCCCGAAGAAGAAGCCAAGATGCTGGCGGAGATAGGTATTAATTCGATTGAGGAGCTCTTCGAGGATATTCCGGAAGAGGTGCGCTTTCGCGGGCGACTCAATCTTCCGGAGGCGATGAGCGAGGCTGAGCTGATCAAGCATATGCGGGAGTTGGCATCTCGCAACGCGGATTTGGAGACTTACACCTGCTTCATGGGCGGGGGTGTTTACGATCGCTTAGTACCGGCCGCGTTGGCTAAATTGGTGGGGCGTGCGGAGTTTGTGACCACCTACACGCCATATCAGGCTGAAGTAAGCCAAGGCGTGCTTCAGAGCATTTATGAATTCCAAAGCCTCATCTGCCTTTTGACGGGACTCGATGTGGCCAATGCTTCCGTGTATGACGGAGCGACTGCCTGCGCCGAGGCAGCTCTCATGGCCTGTGCACATACCAGGCGGAACACGATCCTCTTGGCGGAAGGATTGCATCCTGAGTACCGCCTGGTGGTAGAGACCTATCTGCGGCCGCAAGGATTGACGACGATCACCGTGCCCATGCGCAATGGCCGGCTGGACATGGAGGCCTTACGCGACCATCTCAGCAAAGACGCGGCCGGTTTGATCATCCAACAGCCCAACTTCTTTGGCTGCTTGGAGGAAGTTGATCCCGTTGGTCAGGCAGTCCATGAAGCCGGCGGTCTGTACATCGCCTGTGTGGATCCGGTTTCTTTGGCGGTGCTGAAGTCGCCGGGCGGGTATAACGCCGACATTGCCGTGGGTGAGGGCCAGCCCCTGGGCAACGCTCCCGGATTCGGCGGGCCGCACGTTGGCTTTATGGCGACCAAGAAGGAACTGATACGCCGATTGCCCGGGCGGATCGTCGGGGCCACAGTTGACACGGAGGGCCGTCGCGGCTACGTGCTCACCCTTCAGGCTAGGGAGCAACACATTCGCCGTGAACGCGCTACCTCCAACATCTGCAGCAATCAGGCCCTCAATGCACTGACGGCTGCCATCTTTTTGGCTCTGGTGGGACGTCAGGGCTTGAAGGATATCGCCGTCCAGAGTCTGCAAAAGGCGCACTATGCCTATCGGCGTCTGTGCGAGTTGCCGGGTTTTGAGCCCGTATTTGACGCGCCTTTCTTCCAAGAATTCACTCTGGCTGTCGACCAGGACGTGGAGAAGCTCAATGAACTCCTGCTGAAAGAGAAGATCATCGGCGGACTGCCATTGAGTCGCTTCGATTCGCGCTATAAGAACTGGGCCTTGTTCTGTGTTACCGAGGCTCGCACGCGCGAAGAGATCGATAGACTGGTCACCGTCTTAGGGCGCTTGCGGAGGAGGGAGCTCACATGACGCAACAGGGAGTGCCGCTCTTGTTTGAAAAAGGTGCACCCGGCAGACGAGGCTACATCTTGCCGGACTTGGACGTACCGGCCGAGCCCATCGAGGATCTTGTGCCGGCGGAGCTGTTAAGAGAAGAGGATCCGGCTCTGCCCGAGATGTCTGAGTTGGAAGTCGTGCGTCACTATGTGAACCTGAGCCGCCGCAATCATGCTGTGGACGTGGGCTTCTACCCGCTCGGTTCGTGCACCATGAAGTATAATCCCAAGGTCAATGAGTTGGCGGCGGCCTTGCCGGGATTTGCTCGCATCCATCCGTATCAGCCCGAATCTAGCGTGCAGGGCGCGCTGGAGCTGATGTGGTTACTACAGCAGTATCTGTGCGAGATCTCTGGCTTGCCATATGCCAGCCTGCAGCCTGCGGCGGGAGCCCACGGCGAGTTGACCGGGCTGATGATGATCATGGCCTATCACAAGGCCCGCGGAGAGGACAAGCAACGGACAGAGGTCTTGATCCCTGATTCAGGTCACGGTACCAATCCGGCCACTGCCGCCATGTGCGGTTGCCGAGTGGTGACGGTGCCTTCGGATGAACGCGGAGGCATGGATATCGAGATCTTGCGCAAGAGTGTGAGCGAAAAAACGGCAGCACTGATGCTCACGAATCCCAATACGTTAGGCCTTTTTGATGAGAACATCAAGCAGATTGCCGATATCGTGCACGAGGCGGGAGGTCTGCTCTATTACGACGGCGCCAACGCCAATGCCATTTTGGGGATCTCCCGGGCCGGTGACATGGGCTTTGATGTAGTACATTACAATCTGCACAAGACCTTCTCCACACCTCACGGCGGCGGCGGGCCGGGTGCGGGTCCCGTGGCGGTGACGGAGAAGCTGGCGCCGTATCTGCCGGTTCCCGTAGTGGTCAAAAAAGAGGATGGGCAATACGCTCTTGATTACGATCGACCTCATTCCATTGGGAGCGTCAAAGCCTTTTACGGAAACTTCGGGGTCTTGGTCAAGGCCTACACCTACATTAGGGCTCTAGGCCCGAATGGATTGCGTCGCGTCAGCGAAATCGCCGTGTTGAATGCCAACTACCTGATGCACAAGCTGAAGCCATATTACGATCTTCCCTATAACCGAACATGCAAACATGAGTTCGTGTTGTCGGGCAATCGACAGAAGCAGCACGGTGTGCGCACACTTGACATCGCTAAGCGCTTACTGGATCATGGCATCCATGCGCCTACCGTTTACTTCCCGCTGATCGTTGATGAGGCGATCATGATCGAGCCGACGGAGACCGAGTCGCTGGAGACCTTGGATGCCTTCGTCGAGGCGATGATCTCCATTGCCCACGAAGCCGAAAACGATCCCGAGGTGGTGAAGGGGGCGCCGCATACCACCGTGGTCGGCCGCCTGGACGAGACTCGAGCGGCCAGGCAACCCGATCTGGCTTGGCGTCCGCCCGCCAGTGACTGAGAGATGGAGGCTGCTTTTGGATGGCCGGGCTCCCGGCGCGCACAATATGGCGATAGATGAAGCCCTGCTGGAAACGGCTCGGCGGCCTGTCTTGCGCTTGTACGGCTGGGAGCCCAGTGCGCTCTCTTTGGGTTACTTCCAAGATGCCCAGACCGTGGATTTCGCACTCTGTGCTCGCGAGGGCATAGATGTAGTGCGTCGTCCGACAGGAGGTCGGGCCATCCTGCATGCCCGAGAACTCACCTATTCGGTTGTCCTTCCTCCGCAACACCGCTTCGCTCAAGTCGGTGTTGCGGAGTCCTACCGTCTATTGAGCGCAGGTCTGCAAAGAGCCCTGACACTCTTAGGGTTGGGTGCTCAGTTAGCCAAAAAGCCCGCATCGGGGCTCGGGCGTCCATCACCGGGGCAAAGCGAGGCCGCACTGGCGGCAGCCTGTTTTGACGCCCCCTCGTGGTACGAGCTGGTAGTCGGCGGACGCAAGGTAGTCGGCAGCGCTCAGGTTCGTCGAAAGGGCGCGCTCTTGCAACACGGGTCCATACCGTTGTTCTTGGAGGCGGAGCGCCTTTTTCGATTGCTGCGTTTTCGCAGTGAGGACAACCGAAAGCGGGCCAAAGCCAGCCTGGAGGCGGCCGCTGCCGGACTTGTGGAACTGGCGGGTCGGCCGATCACCCTCCATGAGCTGGCTTCGGCTTTAGTACGCGGCTTCGAAGAGGCTCTTTCGGTCGAGACATATCAGGATTCGTTGACTGCAACGGAAAGGGAAACGGCAGAGCGTCTGGAGATAAAGCATCGTAGCTCAGCTTGGATTATGGAGCGTAAAGAGGAGAGAACGCGTCCGTGATACGCATCGGCTATTTGGGACCTCGCGGCACTTTTACGGAGCAAGCAGTCCGGACGTATGTGGCGAAGCGAGGGATTAAAAACGCCGTCTTGGTGGCCTGTCGCACCATAGATGAAGTTTTGCTCTCTGTTGAGGCCGGCGAACTGCAAATAGGCGTGGTTCCGGCCGAGAACTCGATCGAGGGATCCGTGGCCCTGACTCTTGACTATCTCGTGCATGAGGTGGACGTGCCCATTGTCGGAGAGGTGATCATTGCCGTTCGTCACAATCTGCTGGCTTTGCCCGGTGCTGATCCGACGGAGATGGTCGCCGTGTACTCGCATCCCCATGCCTTGGCTCAATGTCGGCGGCATCTGAATGAGATACTTCCCGGGGCGGAATTGTGCCCCGCCAGCAGCACGGCGGAGGCCGCTCGCATCGTGCGCGATAAAGCAGATGCGCGCTTGGCGGCCTTGGGCACCGAACTGGCCGCTGAGCTATATGATTTGGAGGTCATGGCGCGTGATCTGCAGGATGAAAAAGGCAATGCCACCCGTTTTTTCGTGGTGGCTGATCAACGCCCTTCAGCGACCGGGTATGACAAGACCTCGATCGCCTTTGCCTTTCCCGATGATCGGCCCGGTCATTTGTACCGCGCCTTGTATGAATTTGCCTCGCGGGACATCAATCTGAGCAAACTCGAATCACGTCCGGCCCGACGCCATCTTGGGGAGTACATCTTCCTGGCGGATATGGAAGGTCATGTGGATGATGAAAAGGTGGCGCAAGCTCTCGAAGGCCTGCGCCACCAATGCTCGTTTGTGCGTGTATTGGGCTCGTATCCCAGAGATACTCTTAGCGCAATCCCGTGATCACACCGTCCTCGGTGAGATCGATTTCTTCGGCCGCCGGTTTCTTGGGCAAGCCGGGCATAGTCATCACATCGCCTGTGAGGCAGACCAAGAAGCCGGCTCCGGGTGCCGGGCGCACCTCTCTGACGGTGATCTTGAAGCCTCTGGGGGCTCCCTTAACGTTGGGATCATCCGTTATGGAGTGCTGAGTCTTGGCGACACAGACAGGCAGATTGTTGAGTCCGAGCTCGGTACACAGAGCAATGTCCTTCTCCGCATTAGCCGTGTAGACAACGCCGTCCGCTCCGTAAACCTCGCGGGCAATCGTCTCCAGCTTCTCCTTAATGGGCAGTGACCAGTCGTAGAGCGGGCGGAAGTTCGAGGGCTCGCTCTCGAGCACTTCCAGTACGGCCTGGGCCAGTTCGCGCCCGCCTTCTCCGCCTTTGGTGACAACCTCGGAGATCGCTGCCCGTACTCCTTTTTGCTCACAGTACTCTCTGACCGTTTCCAATTCAGCGTCGGTGTCGGTGGGGAAGCGGTTGATCGCCACGACGACAGGTAGACCGAATTTGCGGATGCTTTCTATGTGGTGTCCCAAGTTGGCCAGTCCGGCCTTCAAAGCGGGCAGATCCTCTTCGGCCACGCGATCGCGCTCCACTCCGCCGTGCATGTTCAGCGCTCTTACAGAAGCCACCAATACGGCCACATCCGGCGTCAATCCCGAGTAACCGTGGACGATGTTGAAGAACTTCTCGGCGCCCAAGTCCGCGGCGAACCCGCCTTCGGTGATCACATAATCCGCCAGTTTGAGGGCCATGCGCGTGGCCAATATCGAGTTGTTGCCGTGTGCGATATTGGCGAACGGTCCTCCGTGAATCAAAGCTGGTTGTCCTTCGAGAGTCTGCACCAAATTGGGTTTGAGAGCATCCTTGAGCAAGACGGCCATGGAACCCGCGACACCCAAATCACCGGCATAGACGGGTTTGTTGTCCCTGGTGAAGGCCACAAGCATGCGCTCCAGGCGTTTTTTGAGATCGGCCGGGTCGGAGGCGAGGCAGAGGATGGCCATCACTTCGGAGGCCACGGTGATGTCGAAACCGGTCTCACGCGGAACTCCGCTAAGGGGACCTCCCAAGCCGACGATGATATTGCGCAGCTGCCGGTCGTTCATATCCATCACACGCCGCCACAGAACACGGCACGGATGAATGTTTAGACTGTTTCCCTGATAGATGTGATTGTCAATGGCCGCGGCGAGTAGATTGTGCGCCGCTCCTACGGCGTGGATGTCGCCCGTAAAATGCAGGTTGATATCCTCCATGGGCAGCACCTGGGCATAGCCGCCGCCTGTAGCTCCGCCCTTGATACCAAAGACAGGACCCAAAGAAGGTTCTCTCAGGGCCACCATGACGCGCTTGCCCAACTTGGCCATTCCCTGAGTAAGCCCGATCGCGGTTGTAGTCTTTCCTTCTCCGGCCGGGGTGGCGGTAATGGCGGTGGTATAGATCAGTTTGCCGTTTGGAGCGTCCTGCAGGCGGTCCAAGACTGATAAAGAGAGCTTTGCTTTATATCTGCCGTAGAGCTCCAGTTCGTCTTCGTGCAACTGAAGCTCTTTTGCTATGTCCGTGATGGGACGCAACTTCGTAGATTGGGCGATCTGGACATCGGACAGCATGTTCGAATAACACCCCCGTATGTATTGAGCCGCTTCTATTCTTATTGCCCATAAAATCAGCTACTCCTGTCGCGGTCAAGTCCCAAACGCGTCATACGACATTTCGCCGGACTTGAACTCCGTATAAGGCTGCTGCGCCGAAAGATCGTCTCTCGCTGTTCTCCCTGATTGTTTATGCAACGGATAGGGTTTTACCCGCAACAAATGTTGTACGCACCATTGCGAAGAGGCCTTTGAGGGGTATTGGACCAAGTTGTTGCTTGCGCCTATCGCTCGTAGCTCAACCGCCCGCCTCATCTGCTGTCTTGAGTCTCGGGCTGCCGCGCTGTCACCTGGGTAGTCCTGCGACGTGAGCGTCATTGCTGAAGACGATTGGCGGACCAAGAAAGAATAGTGGCACCCTTGCCGTGCATTTAGGCACTTCGTTCGGGCGGACGATCAGGATCGTTGTTCATCGTGCCTTATGTTGAGAAAGAGGAGGATTGTGGTCACCGGGATCATGGCCGTGGCTGCCGCCACTACTCCGGAGTCGTTGACCAACAAAGCTACAATGGCCGTGATCAGGGCCCCTTTTGTGGCAGCCAAGACCATTGGAAGGCGCTCCAGTGGCTTGCGCACCCAGGTGGCCGGTCTGTGGAGCAGCCATAGGGTGATGGCCAGTGAAACGACCAATACTCTGGTCCAGATGGTGTAACGAAATAGGCGTATGTTCATGGCGATCTTGCGGCCGGCGACGGTGATCAACGGCTGCCAGCCTTCGGTCGCCACTCTACGGGCCAAAAGAGCAAGATGCGAGGGTCCTTGGGGCCAAAACAAAAGATCGGCGGCGATGACCAGTATTGCCGAGGCGAAAACACTCAGCACGATGATCACCAGGTGTCGCCAAGAGACAGGAATTTCCAGGATGAGAAGGATCGTCAGCGAAAAACCAAAAAGGGCGGCGATGGCACCGCCGTTGTTGGCTCCCCACCAAGGGGCACCCACGACGAGAGCGACTGCGGCAAAAAACAAGATTGTCATGAGGCGTACGTGCCGTCGTCCGAACATCTGCAGTAGTATGCCGACAAACATTACACTTGAGGTGAGCAACACTCCTACGTATTCGTTTCCGATGCCGTAGTATCGTGCTCCGCTTATACAGTCGTAGCCTAGGATGGAGCGCTGAATCAAGTTAGTGCGACAGATCTGATCCAGACAAAGGGCAGCGACGGTGGCACCCAGGATGAGCAAGAAGCTGCGCAACGAACGGCGGCCAAGATGCCAAGCGATCAAAGCCAAAACAACAGCGATTATGACGGAGTAAAAAAGCGCGGCGGCTACAGACGAAGGTGCCAATAGAGGTAAAATGAGCAAAGCCAGGGGAAAGGCGGTAATGCTCAACAAAGCTATATGCCATACGGTCGCGCGCCACTGCCGGTTCACGATGATGAAAGCCGAAAACAAAAAGACGGCGATACAAAAGATGACATAGCTTTGCAACACGGGCTTTCGTTGATCATAGGTATTGATGATGAACCGATAATCGGCAATGAGTCTGCTCAGGGCTTGAGGATGGGCTTTTGAAAACCACGGCTCGGGATCGGAACCTTCGACGAGCGAGAGCACGACCTGCGCCACCTCGATATTGGCGGCGATACCAGGTCGGCGGGTGTGCCGGGAGGTGATCAATCCTGCCGGTTGGTCAGGGATCAACAGCAGTATAGGTGCCAGCCAATAACCGCGTCCCAACCGATCGGCGCGCGGGGTCGGAGTAACGATCAGCACTGCGGTTCTTGTTTGCTGCCAGAGGGTATTGATAAAACTCCCCATCAGCGCTACCGCCTGGGCACGGTGACTCATCCATTGCCGTTCGCTCATGCGTTCCCGATAAGCATCAAGACGGGCCAGATCGCCGAGCTCAATGACGACAAGATCCGCATGCGAATAATCCGAGACCGCAGCGGATAAGGCTTCGTAATCGGTGCGTCTGCCGAAAGGCCAATCTGGATCGGTGTAGACGAGATCTTGCCCCACTCTCCCCAGCGGGATGCGCCCCTGTTCATCCATGACTATGAGTGCGGCGGGGCGTCTTTTGAGGTCCAGTGTGTCGGAGTTGCCGACCAAAGCCACGGAGTATCCCATCTCGCGCAGGCGGCGCCCCAGCCAGCCCACTCCGCCATCGGATGCGGAGTAGGTGTTGGCGCGCTGCAGTTGGGGCAGGCTGAGCACCATCAGGCCTTGGGGTGCGGGGGGCTGTTGTGTTAGGGCGGTAAAGGCGGCCTCGGCCTTAAGTCCCTGCAGCTCTTCGCCGGCCTCGAGAGCCAGCATAGCCGTGGTGGGAGCGTCAGCCCGAAAAGCGGCCCCTATACTCAGGTGTGTGGCCGCGGCATGGACGCGACTTGCGGTGCGGGTGTTGATGAGACCCAGGCTCCCCTGGCCCACGAGATGCTGCCAAACAGGATCTGCGGAGATGTCCGTCAGATCAAGCCCATCGGTGACCACCAGAAAAAGACGCGGCGCAGCAAGAGCTAAGACACAACAGAATTCCACCAGGCATACCGAGATAGTCAGGACGACAACGAGCCACCGCCTTCTCACGGTTAGACTACCACCACATTCGATGTTTTGACACTGCTTCTTCCAGTCTCCCCATCATTGCGGGTACAATATATGGAGCTCTTGTCACCAAACACAGAGAGGGTGATCCCTGCTGATGCCCATTCGTTTTGAGCTTGGCGATATCATCCGATTGCGCAAAGCGCATCCGTGCGGGTCAGATGAATGGGAGATCCTGCGCACGGGGATGGACATACGTCTGAAATGTCAAGGCTGCGGTCGGGTGGTGTTGCTGCCGCGTCCCAAAGTCGAACGAGGGCTAAAAGAGTTTGTTCGCCGTTACACACCGCCCGACACAGCCGACGACGGTCAGTCATAATAGGGTGAATCGTACTCGTCAAGGGCCAGAAGTTCGAGGCGGGCCTCTATTTCGTCGATGGGCAGGCTGAGCTCTCGGGCGATTTCTTCGATGGTATTTCTGGCCCGAAACATCTCAATCAGGCGGTTGTGCCGTTCTGCCGTCCACAGGGGTGCCTGAGGTAATCGATGATCGGCCATGTTTATTACCTCCCAGAGCTGTTTGTCCATAGCTTGCCCCCTAACCCAGGATCTCATCGAAGTCTTTTGTGGTCAGTTCGTCGCGCAGATTCCTGGCCAACTCGACGAAGGCTTTGGCCCCGGCGGTCATGTGTTTATCGGCCCGGAAGACGAGCCAGGAAGCTGAAATCGGCAAGACCAGCTCGGGTACGGGAAGTTCTACCATTTTTCCGGTCCGTATCTCCGAGTAGACGGCCGATCGCGGCAGAAAGGAAGTACCCAAACCTTCTTCGATTAGGCGCTTGGTGATGTCGACCTGCGTGACTACCATGGTAAAAAGACGCGGCAGGATTTGATCGATCGCCAGTAGTAGATCATCCCAGTAGCCCGGATGATTGTGTGTGATCAGTGGGAAGCGACGCACCGCTTCTTGCCAGTTACGGTAGGGAGCGGCGTTTTCGTTGTAGGTGCAGGGCGGGGCCACGAAGATCACCGGGTCCGGATGCAGGATCTCCCCGGTAAGGCGCGGATCGTCCGGTTCGATGCGGGAAAAGCCGATCTCCGCCTCGCCGTTGGCCACGACGGCGGGGATCTCCTCAGAGACCAAGACGGAAATAACCGTCTGGACGGTCGGCATACGTTCCCGATACGTGCGCAAAATCCACGGGAGTACGGAGCGAGCTACCATAGGCGAAGCGGCTACGCTCAGGCGCTCTTCGCGCCCGGCCAGCCAGGAGAAGAACTCCTGTAGAGTTGTATCGGCGTGTTCCAAGAGCCGGCTGGCGTATGCCGTAAACTGCTCACCGGCCGGCGTAAGACGCACCGAGCGACCGGAACGCTCAAACAACTCGCAGCCTAATTCCCTTTCGAGTTGCTTTATGTGGTTACTTACTGTAGGCTGGGACAGATACAAGGCTTCGGCCGTCTGACTGAAATTGAGGTGGCGTGCGGCCACTTGAAAGGTACGCAGCAGTCTGAGATCCAAGGACGCGGCCTCCTTTGATGAACGCCCCGGGCTTTAGCCCGTTCCATAAGGCGACCTATTAGATATTCTTATCGATTCAACAACATGAAGCAACTTCCCTTTTGGGTTAAGCCGTGCTAGGATATGACTATCCGCTTCGGGGGTCAAGCAGCGGGTCTCTGTCTGTTTTTCCGGGTTGTACGAACGAGACACGCCTGAGCACTTGATCTTCTCTGGACCTGTCGTTCTGTAGCGGGTCATGTGCGGTGAGGGTGTTGAGCTTTTTGAGCACTGCGTTTCGAGCAAATAACCAGCCATTCCGGCATGCTTCTTAGGCTCCGGGATCTGCGGAGATCTACTAGGGAACGGATCAGAACAAAGAGCCAAAACCGCTTGATGGAATCGGCGGGGAGACCCCTGCCATCGCAAGGCGCTTGGGCAGGCGTGTTTAAGTGCACCCTGCTATCCGGAGCACAACCTATCAGAAAGAATGTTGGCCGCCGATCATCCGGCAACAAGGATTTATGCCGGAGCGTTCGGCGGGGTCGCACCATCCGTGGTGCTTCATGGGAAACAGCGGATTTACGGAGGGGAACACCTATGCAGAAGAAGGATTGGATGCTTAGCCTTTCACCACGGCCTTACACTCTGGTCAATCGGACTGAACCGGATCTGATGCGCGAGCAATTTCCGTATACCGCTCCGCCTCGCATCACATTTGACGGAGTGCAGGTCCCCCTCAATCCGGCTGCCAACCTGGTAATCACTGACACGACTTTTCGTGACGGTCAACAGGCGCGCACACCGTATACGGTGGAACAGATTCTGGATCTTTTCGACTTCCTGCATCGTCTGAGCGGTCCTAAGGGTCTTATTAGGCAGTCGGAGTTCTTCGTCTACAGCAAGAAGGACCGTGAGGCCATCCGACGGTGCCAGGAGCGCGGCTATAAGTACCCTGAGATCACTGCCTGGATTCGGGCGACACGGAAGGACTTCCAGCTGGTCAAAGAGATGGAGATCCCCGAAACCGGGATTTTGACATCTTGTTCTGACTATCACATCTACAGCAAGCTGGGCTTAGATCGTCAGCGGGCTATGATGCAGTATGTCGACGTTGTGGCGGCGGCTTTGGAAGCGGGTATCCGACCTCGGTGCCACTTTGAGGACCTCACGCGGGCGGACATATACGGCTTTGTCGTTCCCTTTGCTCAGACTCTGATGTCCATGAGCGAGGAGAGCGGTATCCCGATCAAGATTCGTATGTGCGATACCATGGGATATGGAGTCACCTATCCGGGAGCCACATTGCCTCGCAGTGTACCCCGTTTGGTGCACGCTTTGATCCATGAAGCCGGAGTACCGGGAGAGTGGCTCGAGTGGCACGGACACAATGATTTCCACAAGGGTCTGATCAACGCCACCACCGCCTGGCTCTACGGATGTTCGGCGGTCAACGGAACCCTGTTGGGCTTCGGCGAAAGAACCGGGAACACCCCGATAGAGGCACTGGTGATCGAGTACATGAGCCTCACCGGTGATGATTCGATTGATACGACCGTCATTACGGAGATCGCCGATTACTTCCGCGAAGAACTCAACTATGACATTCCGCCGATGACGCCGTTTATCGGGCGGCAGTTTAACGTCACTTCAGCCGGGGTCCATGTTGACGGGCTGCTCAAGGATGAGGAGATCTACAACATCTTTGATACGAAGGCTCTTCTAAATCGTCCGTTGGGCGTCAACGTGACCGATAAGGCAGGTGCCGCGGGCGTAGCTTTTTGGGTGAACAGAAAGCTGGGTCTCAACGGCGAAGCGCGGATTGACAAGCGTCATGAAGGAATCATGGCCATGACCGAGTGGGTAAAGCAACAGTACGAGGACGGTCGGACAACCAGTCTGTCAGAAGAAGAGATGTTAGCGGCGGCGGAACAATACCTGCCGGAGTACTTTGGCAACGGCAAGTATAAGATTTCTGCCAAACGAGAGTCAGCCGCCTCGAAAAAGACGAGCTGACGGAAAACATGCCAGTGAGGCAAGAAGCGGCGCAAGACAACGGCGTCGCTTTTTGATGGGCAGAGCGCTCAGACGGACTTTTGACAGAGACAAACCGCCTGCTGCAAGTCTCCCCGCTTCAGTTGGAGAGGATAAGGCAGGTATGAGTGAATGGTATGGGGTTACGACGGCATATGAAGGATGGATGCCGTCATAGTGGGAGTGTGGGGCTTGTGGGTGGACCCCGGAGGAGTCACCTACAACCCCACACAGCCCTCCGGATCATGCCATCACATCAATAGGCAAATGCTCTATTCGTGACTGGCCGCCGAAGTGCTGACCTTTTTGCAGGAGAAGCGGATCAGACGCGGAATAATCCTATGTGTAGATTTCGAGCGCTTTACAATAGATTAATGTGATGTTTTTGCTATAGACACAGTAGTTTCCGTTGCGCGGAAGGGTCTCGGGGCTGTCCCAAAAGGTC
>LSQX01163571.1_pt2 | contig 47881 bp, 41 predicted proteins | sample 654561 | NCBI WGS metagenome assembly LSQX01 (sample SAMN04489861, study PRJNA283612) | anaerobic digester metagenome | isolation source: 4 biogas reactors fed with cattle manure at either 37C or 55C with and... | place: Denmark: Kongens Lyngby | collected 2014
GAAGGTATCGATGCACTTTCTTACGGCACCGCGAACCAGTTCTTCGGAGGCGCCAGGCCAGCCCGCCGGACCTGAGGAATCCCAGCAGCCAACAAGTACAAGCTTGTTTCCGTATTTCTTTTTAATGCCGACAAGGTCATTCATAACCTGCGCGGGATTCCAGAGTCGCACCCCGAATTCAAGCCAGTCGTCAATAAAGTCCTCACAGCGTCCGCAGTCATGCATATCGACCGGTAAGCCCGCTTCCATTGCAATCGCGCCAAGCCGGGCTTGATATGGCTTATATAGTGTCCGATAGGTCTCCATCGAGAAAAAAGGGTTCAGCGCAGTCGCGTTATCATCGGTAATCGAGAGCAGGTCAGGCTTATAATACTTAATGGCTTTTCTGGCCACCTCGTCATAAAAATCAGCCAGGTAATCGTTCAAAGCCAGAACCTCATCAGGCTCTTCAAGCAGAGCGCAAAGCCCCTCTGTGAACCCCATGAAGTTCATCAACTGCTGAAAATAACCAACATGCGTACCTAAAATGACTGCGGTTTCATTCCGGTCTATATGCTCCGTATCCTTTTTGGCCATCGTCTCCCAATCGATGTTGGATATGTCCGGAACCTTGATGATATCGCGCCATTTCCTGATATCGTCCATTATGAAATGGTTCGGCTTCGGAAGGGCCATCCCGCCGGTGCTATCCGTTGCCGTAAATTCCACACCGAAGATATCGCGTCCCCTATCTCCCCGCAAAAAGCTGGGACCGGTCATCGCGACAGCCGGTTTATATTCGGACGCCACATCGGCCATAACGGCATATCGCGGCACCCAGGCCGGCTCCAAGCCGTTGACCACCAACAGAAAGTTTTCCTTTTCAGTCACCGTTCTCACTCCGCTCCTGTTTTTTATTCCTCTCCCGCATCAACGGAATTTGATATGCCCTTTTTCAGTTTAAACGCATTGATGACGGGTAGAAAGTTGACCATTTCCAATGGAATAGCCGCACTCTGACAGAGAATATCCAAAATTGCCTTCAACCGGAGACCCTGCAGGTAGATGATCAAAGGTCTTCCGCGTTTTTCAATGAAACCAAGAGAAATAGCAATCGCATGCTCGATTTCATTTCTTTCGGCGTAAACACATAAAGTTCACAAGAAGACCTGTTGAAACATCGGCAAGCAAAGCCATAATAAGATAAAACATCCCGTTATTCGCCGGGTTTTCTACGGTTATCAAATCCGTACTTTTGAGTCTTACCCACAGCTGCAATTTCTTGATGTTAAGAGTAATCTCATACAGCCTTTCCCACCGGCTCACCGCTGCCTTGTTCGTTATTCTTCAATCTCTCGGTATCCGCTACTGTATATTTACAAAAGTATATCATACTTACAAAAAATATCAACATATAGAAATCACAGCGCGATACTTAACGGTTGAGTATAAAACATCGTTAGCCGGTAAAAAATGCTTACCATACCTGCGGTCTTTCAGAGAGATTGCACTGATCAATAACAACTGTCAGCCGGTGTTTCTGCGCCGCTCCTCTTCCTCCAGCTGCAGATATGCAACCTTACCCACCAAAGTCTTCGGCAGACTTTCCCTGATTTCTACCTCCTTTGGCAGCGCGTATTTTGCGATGTTCGCCCGGCAATGCGCCATAATGGATTCACGAACCTCTGGAGTATCATGAACACCCTCTTCCAGTACAATGAATGCTTTCGGAACCTGCATCTTCAAAGGATGCGGCACCCCGATTACACAGCTCATCCTGACAAGTTCGTGCGCATCGATGACATTTTCAAGCTGGAACGGATAGATCGAATATCCGGATGACACAATCATTCTTTTTATCCTCTGTTTAAAGTATATAAACCCCTGCTCGTCCATCGTGCCAAGATCACCCGTGTGCAGCCAGATATGCCCATCCGGATGCATTTTGAGCGAAAGCGCAGTCTCCTCAGGCATATCCAAATACCCTATCATGACCGTGGGTCCGCATATGCAGATTTCACCGATCTCACCGTACGGAACCTCCTCGACTCCGCCCGTCCTGACAATTTTATAATAAGTGTCCGGAAAAGGAAGCCCGATGCTTCCCTCTTTTTCCATATGATACGGTGTCAGGCAGCTTGCCGTCACACATTCCGTTGTCCCGTATCCTTCCCTGATTTTCACCTTTGAGCCGTGTTCTGTTAAAAATGCGTCAAATTTCTTTTTCAACTCAACCGAAAGCGAATCTCCCCCGGAAAAAACCCCCATCAGACAGCTCAGATCAGCGCCTTTCAATGAATTTCCCCGGAGCAGCGCCTCAAACAGCGTGGGTACGCCGGCTATATAATTTGGTTTTTGCTTCTTTAAAAGCCCTGCATAACTCTTAAGGTTAAATCTGGGGACCAGAATACATCGGCAACCACTCACCAAAACGGTATGAATACATACCCCGAGCCCAAAGCCGTGAAAGGCAGGCAAAACCGCAAGCATTGACTTGCCGGGCATAAGGCAATTGCCCATCGCACCCGTTTGCAGGGCAAGAGCGTTGAGATTCATGTTTGAGAGCATTATTCCCTTCGTCAGGCCTGTCGTGCCTCCACTGTAGAGGATGACGGCTGTATCGTCTGCATTAACCGGCGTCAGATACTCGCCCGAATACGCCTCTCCGCCCAGCAAAAAGCTTTTCCATGAAATCACGCCGTCTGATTCCGACGGTGATTTGATCTTCCGTCCCTGTTTCAGAAAATATCCGAGCTTTATGGGTCCTTTTAACGCGTGCGCAACACCGGTAACAACCATCTTCGGTAAGGCGGTTTGTCCGCTGATCTTTTCAAATTTATCATAAAACTGGTCAAGTGTTACCACAACCGCCGGTTTGGCGTTTTCAATATAGAACTTCAGTTCCCCTTCGCTGGACAGCGGATGCACCATCGCCGCAACAGCACCAATCAGATTCACCGCGTAAAAACATTCCAAAACCTGAGGGACATTGGGCAGGCATAGTAAAACCCTATCCCCAGGCTTCACACCAACCGAAGCAAATGCCTTAGCGCACAACCGTATTCTTTTAACCAAATTCTTGTAGGTACAATGGAAGCCCATGAACGAATAGGCAATATTTTCGGGATATTTATCAGCGGCCGCCTCAACAAGCGTAACCATGCTCACGGCAGGATACTCAAGATGATGCGGAACTTCGCCGTAATATGGAAGCCAGGGCGCTTTGATATCCATCCAATCAAATCCTTTCCGGTACTATTGAATAGATTTTACAGAGATAAGTAAATTTAGTCAATCAATTACTTAAAATTTGTTAAGTGTTAAGAAGCAAATCCAATCGTGAGGGAAATGACTAACTTATTGTGTTTTCAATACTGCGGATTTATTATATAATGGTGTCAATAATGCGATTAATCCGGCGATTAACAAACGGGGGTTAACAGGATGAGAAAACTGCGCGGCTTGATTCGTGAACACAAAGCTTTATATGCCTACTTGATTATATTTTTTATAGCCACAGCTTTTTTGCTTTTCCAAAAAAACAATAAACCCTTGATGTCCTTTATCGCGCAAATCACACTCTGGATTCGCCAGGCGCTTGCCGAAGCCTTCGATCTGGTTCCCGTGTCTGTAGCCGAACTGCTGGTTATTTGCGCCGGCCTTGCGGTACTCATTTATATTGTTAAAACGATTCGGGATATCATAAAGTCAAAAAAACGTTTGCGCTTGCTTTATGATCGTTTCATTATCGCACTTTGCGTTGTTCTGACCGTGTTTTTTCTCTTTAATCTATTTCTTGGAAGCACATATTGGAGCGATAGCTTTCAGGATAAAAGCGGCATATACGCTTTGCCTTCCACCGTGGATCAGCTATATGAAACAACAAAATTCTTCGCAGATAAGGCCTCCGAGAGCGGCGCTATGGTCAGAAGAGACGAACATGGTCTTTTCAACGAACCGATTGATGAAATATTTCAAAACAGCAATTTGACATACGGCCATTTAGGCAGCCAGTTTCCGTTTCTTAGTTCCGGGCACAACAAACCCAAAAAACTGCTCTTTTCGAAACTGATGAGCCGGCTTTCATATACGGGTTTCTATTTTCCGTTCACGGGTGAAGCGAACATCAACATTGACGCACCCGCCTCATTTCTTCCTTCGACAATCGCACACGAGCAGGCGCACCAGCGCGGTATCGCATTTGAACAGGAAGCAAACTTCGTGGCCGTCCTTGCTTGTATCGGCAGCGAAGATCCGGCTTATGTGTATTCCGGCTATCTTCTTGGATTTATCCATTTGAATAATGCGCTTTACAGGCACGACAGGGAGAGATTTAATGAGGTTTATGCCTCATTATCCGATGAAGTTAAAGCGGACCTTCAATTTAACAACGAATACTGGAGAAAATATGAGTCGCCTATATCAGGAGTGAGCGACGCGGTTTATGACACTTTTTTGAAAAGTTATGGACAAGAACTGGGGATACTTAGTTATGGTGCCGTTGTAGATTTGCTTGTCACATACTTTGGTAGTGCCCTTGCGGTTTGCCGCTAAGGTGATTGCAGATAACATAGATTAAACGCTGTACCTGTCCTTTATCGGGACTCAGTACAGCGTTTTTCAATGGCTTTTTGTTACTTACAGGCTCTTTTTGAGACTTTCGATGCACTCAGGGCAAATGTTCTTGCCTTTGTAATTCACGATATCTCTTACATTATCGCAAAAAATACATGCAGGCTGATATTTCTTAAGTACTATGGATGATTCGTCTACATAGATTTCAAGAGAATCTTTCTCGGCTATATCCAAAGTTCTGCGAAGTTCAACCGGCAGAACAATTCTACCTAAACTATCCATCTGCCTTACGATTCCTGTCGATTTCATTTTCTACCTCCAAAATTTTTCTGTTAGGAATTATTTTCCATTAATCCCACATAATTTATATTGTTACACCATAATAACAAATCTACAAGAAATGTCAAGACATGTCATCATTCCTATTTCGCCAAAATATTATTACTTTTCCTCACATTTTTCGTCAATATTTCAAATTAATTAACGACTCTATTATTAACTGGAACTAACTATAATATTGCCCAAAATCATTATGTTGCTTTCGGTAATTTTGACGGATAGTTTCGGTTTTCTTATAGTTTAATTTTTCTGTACTTTTTTCTAATTATAGCACAAAAAACAAAGCAAAACAAATAAAATTTAAGAGTTGCCCTAATACGGTGTGCGCATAAAAAATATGTCGCTTCCAATGCTTTCCGGATGGCAGACACATAAGCTGAGCCGCATAATCTGACAGTATGTTTTCGTATTTAGGAAAAGCTGCGGTCGCCGCTTTTGAGACATCATTATGTATTTCATACTATCCGTTACATTGATTCGTTTATCTATATTTTTACTGAGAAGAAGCATTGTTTAAAAAGTGTACCGCTGCCTTAAACCGGACGGAGTTTTTCTTGAATGTGCTTATCTTGCCACATTATAGGCAACGGAAGAAATGGCATCTGCCGAATATAAGTGAAGCCGCGGGCACGATAGGATACCGGATGGAACCTTGTACATTTCGATGCTCCGCTGACACTTGGGCATGAACGGCAGGTGATTCGCGACGGCGGTTTTATAACGGTTGATATCCTCGGGTTTCCGCCGGTAGACAATCGCGCACCCATGATAATGGCGTCGAAATAAGCTAAACTCAGAAAATTGAAGAAAATTAGTTTATCGCCATAAATGCTCAAAGAGGTTTCCGCGGAAGCCCCTTTTTATGTTATACCTGTTTTTTTGCAGACATTCGTGCCTTAATCAGTAACCCCAATCATCCACTTTCCAATTGTTTCCTTTGCTGTCTCAATGAGAACCCACAACCAGTCAACATAAGTTGTGTCTGGCTCTAAACTGCCGTCCCCACCGGAAGAATCGATAGTGAAGTCGGAAAATAGGATTATGACATTATCCTTATCAACCCCATTGTGAAACCCATGTCCGTTTTTCGTGTAAATATCAATCTCATCATTTGTTTTGTCCTCGTCATAAACCAGTTTTGTCAATGTGCAGCCTTTAATGATTATCCCAGAATATCCGAAAGCAGAGGAATTAACATATGATTATTATTCTCTGTATTACCCAATGCCGATGCTGTTATTTTAAGTTTTGGGAAATACACGGCAAAGAAATCCACACCAAAATCTGCGCCAACTGCATAAAACGCCGTATCACGATTTTTATCAAAGCGATAAACACCCAGGCCATAGCTTTTCCCTTCGCCTCTCACGACATGGGGTTTCAAAAACGCCTGCAGCATATTCTCTGACAATACACGGGCGGCAAATACTGAGCGCCAGAGTATGTCCAGGTCTTTGACGCAGGTGAACAGGCCGCCGTCTGAAGCGCCTATAATCGGAATGCTGTATATATTGGTCCGCAAAAGCCCCGTCGTCATATCTCTGGTGCATCCCTGAGCGGTATTGGCAGGAAGCGAATCCATGCGAAAAAAACCGGTGCGTTTAAGCTGCAACGGGAGGATAATTTCATCTGTCACAAACTGCTGATATGATTTCCCGCTGACTGCTTCTATTACCAGACCCAACAGGATAAAGCCGGCATTGGAATAACCAAAGCGCGAACCCGGTTCAAATTTCGGCGATAGCGGCGTAATCATTTGTAAATAGTATTCAAGCCGCTCCCATAGGTAAACAGGATAGTTTTCAAATAACTCTTGTTCCTTTTCATAAAGGTTTTCCCATTCTTCATCGAAATAATCGCCAATACCGGATGTATGGGTCAGGAGATGAAATAAGGATACCCGCTTATCGATTCGTCCCAGATCATGCGGCAATATATCCCACAGTTTATCGTCAAACGATAATTTTTCGGCTTCAATCAGTTTGCAGACAGCCAAGCCTGTAAACATCTTTGTTCCGGACGCAATACCAAAGACGGTGTCTCTGTTATTTGGCAGCTCTTCGCTTATATTGCGAAAACCGCAGCACCTTTCAAAGACAACACCCTTCTCATCAGTTACGGAAAATACGCCGGAGAACTGCCCGGAATCATTACAACTGTTCCAGATTTTTTCTATGTTCATGTGTTTAGGCTCCGTTTCGATATGGCCTATAAGCGAATTCGGCTCTTACCCGCATTTTTAGCATGCTTTTCGGCGCATCGGTACTTTTCTGTCACTTCCCCGGTGATCACTCTCAGTCAGTCAGTCCAAAGTGTTTCGCCAGTGTTTTCAGCACTTCCTCGCGGGTATCGTCATCGTAATTTGTGCGCTTGTATGTAAAAAAGCCGGTGTGTTCCCAATCACACTCGTTTGGATTCTGATATGTCAGCCAGGAGTTGAAGTTTGATAGCGTTGCTTCGGGATCTTTGCAGAGATTTATTTGCTCCATCATAAATCTCTTGTCCGGATCTTCGCGGTCAAAAAAGCGATTCGATGAAACTTCCGGATCGCAAAGCATAATAGCGACATGTTTGTAGTCAGAGATGGCTTTTAAAACATCGGGCGGGATGTTTGTATCGACAATCACTTTCTTACCGCCTGATGCACGATGAATAAGCTCGGCGATTTCGATTTCCATACATTCGATGCTCGTTGCTTGAATCCACAGGCTATGCGCCTCCGGTGATAGGTTTAGCCACTCCTCCCATCCGCTCATCGTGTCAAAGTAGCTCAATGCGGGCTGCTTCCAGCGCGACAGCTCGCCGCGCGGAAACACATCGTGATAGTTTTCACCGCAAAAGACCATATCGTAACGCTTAGCAAGCATTCTAACCATAGTGGACTTACCTGCGTAGCTATGTCCGTTTATGAAATATACATTGCGCAGGTAATGCTTGATGATATTGTCGCTGATTTGAATTTTCATTGTGTTCTCCCCCCGGCGTCGTAAATGATTGTGTTACCGCTGTGCAGTTTGAGATGAATTGACCGCGATCCCCGGGGATAATAACCGGTAATTTCGCATCTTACCATTCCTGTTTTTTCATCACCGCGCACAATGTCGGCGAGCCTTCCTCAAAAGGGTTACCTTCAGCATCAGAGAAATAATCAATGGGAATAAACTTATGCAATTGAAGCTCCTCTGACAAGGCTTGTTTCGTGAAGCTTGTGTCCCAAATATTAAAACAGCGTATATTACCATCTTCTACGATAACGGTTCGCTGCATTCTTATGTTTTCACTATAGTAATACTGCGCGTTTAAACAGATGTACGGGTTTGGATTCCAAAATCCGCCGTGTTTACAGACTTCCCAGGATGTGCTTTCCTCGCGGCTGAAGTTCCGCTGCGGTGTGAATACATCAAATAAAAACATCCCGCCCGGCTTCAAAGCCCTGTAAACGCGATCAAGTAGATTATGGCGATCTTCGGGTATCAAGGCACCGTAGTCACACCAAATCAATGTGACCATATCGTATAAATTTTCGAACTCCATTTCAAGATAATCCTGCCATATATATTTGCTTTTGTTATCGTGTTCCTTCGCATAGATGATGGAGCGCTCCGAAAAATCCAAGCCTGTAACACACAGCCCCCGATTTGATAAACGCATTGCATATAGTCCCGGGCCACAACCGATATCAAGGAGTTCTGCACCGCGCGGAAGCAAAGAACATATCCAATTCACCGAGCGTTCTATACATTCGGGCCGGCGGCTAGCGGCATCAGTATTGGGATTTAAGTGTGTTTCGAGCATGCCCTTTGAGATGTGCGGGTCATTCCAGAATTTCTCTTGCGTCTTTTCGTATAGCTTCGGTTTCTGCAATAATGTGTTTAGCTTGCTGTACACAATTCACCCTCGCTTTCAAATCGTTTTAGGCATAAAATACCGCAGCAAGCAGCCATCGATAGCTGCAAACTGTTGCTCTCCGGTACGTATTCGTTCGAACAAGACAGAACTTTTTATCAGCTGCGATATTACCCGATAGGAGTGATTTCTACGAAAAGAATCGTCATTAACCCTGTTACACGGATCAGCTCAGCGGTTTCCCGGAAATAGGCGCTGTTATCGACAATAACATAGTAACGGATTCCAAAACCGAAGGGCTTCTATTCAGAGGCTTTGGAAAATGCCGGAAGGCAGGAACCCCTTGGATGTCGTGTATGTTGCCCAGCGGATCTGCGGCATCTGCTCAATAGCGCATTCCATTGTATCGGCTCTGGCTCTTGATTGAGGATGCGCTGGGCATCATTGTTTCCGATCAGGGCAGGTATTTGCAGGATATCATTCACGCCTGCGAATTCCTCCAAAATCATATCCGGCATTTTCATCAATACACATTACCGGATTCTATCAGGCTCCCCGAAGGCAATATGCTTTTTGAGACGGATCATAATGACTTCAGACTACCGCTTCAAAAGCTGACTCGATCTCTCCATCCCGCCCTTTTGTCTTTTTCTTTTATTTACTTCCTGTTTTTTTGAATATTAGCATAAAAACCAAAGCAAAACAAATAATAAAAATAAATATAAGCAAAGCGTGTTAACACGGTGCGCGTATATAAATTATTTGGAGGAACTATCTATGAAAGCAACAGGTATCGTACGAAGGATCGACGATTTAGGCCGGGTAGTCATCCCGAAAGAAATCAGACGTACCATGCGGATTCGTGAGGGTGACCCTCTGGAGATATATACTGAAAAAGACGGAGAGGTTATATTTAAAAAATATTCTCCACTGGGCGATCTTTCCGATTTCGCTGCTCAGATTTGCGAAACACTAAACAAGACGACAAACTGCATCACCATTGCAACCGACAGGGATACCGTTATATCCGTCTACGGTGCACCCAAGCGCGACCTTGCGGATAAACGGATCAGCGGCGAGCTTGAACAGATAATGGAAGGAAGACAGCTTTATCAACGCAAGCCGGCTGAGCGGGGTCTGCCGATTGTTGACGGGGAAAGCACCTACAGTATCGGAATCGCTGCGCCGATCATTTCAGAAGGGGACGTCATGGGTTGCGTCGCTTTCCTGACCACGGAGGGCAGCCCTCCTCTCGGTGAGGTGGAAAATAAGCTGGCTTGTACGGTAGCGAAATTCTTGGGAAAACAGATGGAAAGCTGATGAAAAAAGTGACCGGTTCCTCCGCATCAAATGCAAGCGGAGGAACCGTTTTATCTGTTTATTTCTCTTCAAGATACAATCCTTCACGGAAAGCCGACCGGTAATAGCCCGTATGAATGTGCCTGACCGCGCTTTATAGCTTTCGCTACTTTACGACTGTAAGCTGCTGCAGCTTGTTCTTGTTGAATTTTATTTTTAGATAGACGATGCATATGATTATTGAGGCAAACGACGCCAGCGGCGTGCCGAGTCCGACACCGAAAAGGTCCGCGCCCTTTCTCAAGCTCATGAAATATGCAACAGGTATTCGGACGGCGAAAGTCGACGCAATATTATGCGCCATAACAAACATGGTTTTACCACTACCGCTGAATAACCCGTTTAAGCAGAAAACAAAGCAAACCAAAATGCTGTCCCAAGCGTACGGAATCAGATAGCGTGCGCCTTCCCGGATGACATCAGGGTCCTTGGTCATAAGCGAAACTATCTGCTCCGGCCAGATCTGTGCGGCGGCGAAGAAAAAAACAGCAAATATCATGGAAATACCAATTCCCCAGACTGTCGTCTTGATCGCCCGGTCCGGCTGGCCGGCCCCGATGTTCTGCGCGGTGATCGCACTGATTGCGCTGCCAATTGACGACGGAATCATAAGGATGAAGTTGATAAGACTGCTTACTACCCCGACTCCCGCTGAATAGATTATACCCATACTGTTGGTAATTGCCGTTATGATCATAAATGATATCGTCATCATCAGATATTGCATCGATACCGGAACGCCGATCTTAAATATTCGCGCAATGACCCTCGGGTCAAAGCGGATATCTTTGCGTGTAAATGTAAATGGAAGACCTTTTTTCCTGATATACAGCAAAGCGATCACAAGGCTTACCGCCTGGGATATAACGGTCGATACTGCCGCACCCGCAGCTCCCCAGCGTACAATTACAATCAGCAGGAAATCAAGAATGATATGTATGACAAAGGCAATGGAAACAAAGACCAACGGGGCTTTGGAATTCCCCAAGCCTCTGAGTATGGAGCTTACAATGTTATATCCCATGATAAAGGTCGAGCCGATGGCGCAGATGGTTAAGTAAGTCCTCGCATCCTTTACCGCCTCTTCAGGCACCTGCAAAAGACTTATCAGCATTCTCCCGAAAACCAGCATGGCAAATGTCGCAAATACCGCTATAGCCCCAAAAACTAAAATGACATTACCAATGGTGGCCGCGGCCTCCTTTTCCATCTTCGCGCCCACATATTGCCCGACAAGCACGGTACCGCCCATGGTCAAGCCCATGAACAAACTGTTGATCAGATTCATGCATTGATTGCCGGCGGCAACACCCGAAATCGCTTCTCTTACATCAAACTGACCGATAAAAAAAACATCGGCTGCTCCATACGCAACCTGCAGGAGACTTGCAAGCAAAAATGGTATGGAGAATCTCACCAATACTTCCTGAATACGCCCTTCCGTGAGGGATAAGGTTTTTTTCATATTCTATTAATACATTTATACAGTACCATCCGGTACATTAAAGGGTATACCTTAGGTAGTGATAAATCATGTCCCCTTTCCAGTTAATCGTTTTCACCTAGTTTACCATTCTTTTTTGTATAAATCAACCGCTTAAGTGTTGTAAATAATGCAATTATTTGAGAACTATGTATTGACTGTCGACCGTATGTATTATATAATAATTTTTTGTCCACGTTTTTCCACTAAACTATGCTTCGGAGAGCATTTTGTGCAAGTCTCTATTTGGTTTTCAACAACTCAGTGCTAACAGGAGGTTGAGATGGAATACAAAAGTGACCTGAACAAGGAAAAAGAGCATTTGAAAAGGACAATCGCGATCATTGAGGAAAGCCTTAAAACCGTCAAAAGTGAAAGGGATAAAAAAACGCAACTGCTAATGGAGCTCACCCGAAAATTTACCTCCGCTGAGCCGGAATTTTATAACGATATTCCGATTACCTTAGAGCTGGTTAACTTTTATACAAAGTTGTTTCGCAACTACAATACTGCTCTGCCAAAGCCGTATTTCGGGAAATTGAATTTTGACCTACTGCCGGACGGAGAAAATGTGGTTCTTTATATTGGTAAGTACGGAATCGATGATTTCAATAAATCCGGCTCTGATACAACTTTGGTCGTAGATTGGCGTGCTGCGGTGTCGGAATTATACTACAGCACAAGCTTCGGAAAAACAGGATATGAAGCGCCCGGCGGATATATCGAGGTAAATGTGCATTTAAAAACATCCTTTGATATTGAAAATGGCAAGCTGCTCGGCTTATACGACAGTGACATCATGGCAAACGACGATCTGCTGATTAAATATCTATCAAGAACCAAGGATACGGCACTCAATGACATCGTTGCAACCATTCAGCAGGACCAGAACACGATAATCAGACTGAACCCTTTTAAGCATGTTATCGTTCAGGGTGTAGCCGGGAGCGGAAAAACGACCGTCGCAATCCATAGAATTGCTTATCTTCTTTATAATTACAGCCAATACCTGAACATGGATAACATCTACGTCATAGCGTCAAGCAAGCTGTTTCTCAATTACATAACCTCTATGTTGCCGGATCTTGATGTTCCGTCTGTTAAACAGGGAACGCTGACCGGCTTTCTTATCGATATGATCAGAGAATATGATCCGCGCTTTACCTGCGTAGTAGTCCCTGAGTTTTGGAAGTATACAACCGAAGAAACACGCGCTTTGGTTTCTAAAACCCGTGAGTATTTCATGGCTCTTGAAAAGGATATCTTTGAAAAGCAAGGTGCGGTGATGTTCTTTGGTCTCACTATCATGAGCGAAGACTATATTGCAAAATTTCTGGATTCCCGCAATAGGCAAAAACTGCTGGATAAAACCGAGGAACTGGACAAGCTGTTGAAGGAAAAATTGTATGCGTTCAAGGATGTGGTGGTCAGTTATATTTCAGATAACAGGGAAAGCAAGGAAATGCAGGCTTACTGCCGTGATGTTTTAAAACTCGAGCCTTCTTTCATCTTTGAAGAGAACATATCAAAACGCTATACAAAGCTCACATTAAGATACAAGAACCACTTTTCATCCAAGCTCAAACGATTTGACTATTTCTCGGTTTTTCGGAATCTGACCGGGAAACCCGGAAAAAAGACCAGGATTCCGAATCTTTCGGCTCAGGAACTGTCCATTTTGATGCTGATGGTCAATGAGTTAAAGCTCTTGAGCAGCGCCCGAACCATACGTCATATCGTGATTGACGAAGCGCAGGATTTCAGCGAGCTTATCTATTACTGCCTGTCTTCTGTTTTTACCAAAGCCAACTTCACTCTGGTCGGCGATGTGATGCAGAACATATCCGATGGCGGCCTTGCATCATGGGACGATGTCAACAGCTTTGTTTTCAGCGGTGAGGCGGATTTTCGCACACTAAAAAAAAGCTACCGGAATACGATTGAGATATCTGCTTTTGCAAAGAATCTTGTATCTGAATATTCAGGCACACCATTGTACATTGAACCTGTCATCAGGCATGGGCGTAATGTCTGCTTTTATGATACAAAAGATGCGAACGAGAAAATCCTTGCGATTTTGACACAGCTTGCCCGAAACAGCTATCACATTTGCGCGGTTATTTTCAAAGACGATCAATCGGCTGATCGATTCAGCAAAGAAATCGGGTATATGGCTGCCGAGTCCGGTTTACGCATTGCGCGTCTTTCGCGCGAATCAGAAAACCTGAAGAGCGGGAACTATATTTTATCCCTCAAGGACGCAAAGGGTCTGGAGTTTGACGGTGTCATCATTCCGGATTTTGACTCTTACGATTTGAAAAAAATAACCGGGGACTTAAAACGAGTCTATGTCGCAATCACAAGAGCGCTTCATGAACTGCATATACTGACCGACAGTAAAGAGATCGCACGTCTTGCGCAATAGCCTAACCGTGCTATATACAACACACTCCGGTCCAAGATAAAATATCCAAGGATAAAATATTCTTGTGCTTTGATCGTTAATGTACTATAATATTTGGGATTCATCTCACTAATCGCCCGCAGGATCGGCGGGTGGATGATCAGGTCTTGAAATCTATCCCTGAAAGGATGACGATTAATGGTGAAATTAAATACCGAGAAAGGAACCATAAGCATTTCCGGTGATGTCTTCACCACGCTTACGGGCGCCGCGGCTACGAAATGTTTCGGCGTGAGGGGAATGGCTTTGCGCTCTGTCAGTGACGGTCTTGTTCACCTTCTCAAGCGCGAGGTCATGGGTAAGGGCGTTCATATCACATATGGAAGCGACAATACGATCAGCATTGAACTCCATATCATTGTTAAAACAGGCATTAATATACCCGTGATCTGTAAGTCGATCATCGAGGAAGTAACTTATATGGTAAACAGGGATACCGGCGTTACAGTTAAATGCGTTGACGTGTATGTCGACTCGATTATGACAGATTAATCCGGTATCAAACGAACCGGACAAACGCGAATAACCGCAGCCGAACGATGTTTTTACCTGCAGACCGGCTGGCTGTAAAGCGTGATGGTTAATACTGCCATATATCAAAGCGAAGTGTTTTGCACTTATATCGCCGAATCGGGGCGAGATGGGGGTTATCATGAGGGATACAATAGACGGAGCGGTCTTTAAAGATATGGTGATCAATGCGGCGCTGAATATCGACCGACACAAACAGGCAATCAATGAGCTGAATGTTTTTCCGGTTCCTGATGGCGATACCGGCACCAATATGAGCCTTACCATGGGCGCAGCCATGAATGAGCTGATGAAATCCTGCCCGATAGAAATCGGTCAGGCAGCTGAAATGATTGCCGGCGCGCTGCTCAGGGGTGCTCGGGGTAATTCCGGCGTTATTCTATCATTGCTTTTTAGAGGACTTGCCCGTTCATTGAAGGGGAAAAAGACAGCAAACGCATCCGAGTATGCATTTGCCATGAGCGAGGGTGTTAATGCCGCGTATAAAGCCGTTATGAATCCATCCGAAGGCACTATCCTCACTGTGTCCAGGCTCGCCGCCGACGCTGCCGCCAGCGCAGCCGAGATGGAAACCGATATTGAAATGGTTTTTAATATTGCAATTACGGAGGGTCACAAAGCCCTTGCGGAAACAATCAATCAAAACCCTGTACTCAAGAAGGCCGGCGTAATAGATGCCGGAGGCAAAGGATATATGATCATACTGGAAGCGATGCTTGCCTCCATGCGCGGCGACACTATTGTATTTACCGAAGATGAAGCGGGAAGTGCAGCTGCGAAAGAAAAAGCGATCTTTTCTGAGTTTTTGACCGAAGATATCACCTTCGGTTATTGTACCGAATTTATTGTCAACCGCGAAACCGAGAAAAACCCAAGTGACCTACGAAATTTCCTTGGCAACCTCGGCGACAGCCTCGTTTTGGTGGAAGACGACCATATCATAAAAGTACATGTCCATACGGACCGGCCGGGCGACGTGCTGACCGAAGCGCTTACTTATGGCAGTCTTTTAACGATAAAGATTGAAAATATGCGAGAGCAGCATACCGAAACAATTGCAAATCAAGCAGCGGTAAACGATGAAGAGGCCGAAACAGAGCATGTCATTGCCGAACCCGAGAAGCCCATCGGCGTCGTAGCCGTCTGTGTCGGCGAGGGTGTTGAAGCGGTATTTATGGATCTTGGCGCAGACATGCTTGTTTCGGGCGGTCAGACAATGAACCCTTCTATTGAGGACATTCTGCTGGCGATTAACAAAACACCCGCAGAAACGGTTTTCGTCCTTCCGAACAATAGGAATGTTGACATGGCGGCCCGACAGTGCATTCATATGACCGAAAAAAATGTCATTGTGATTCCTACCGAAACGGTTCCACAGGGAATTTCGGCTATGCTGGTACTGGATCCCGAAGGTGAAGCGGAAACAAACACAACGAATATGACCGCCGCCATATCTGCTGTTCATACAATCTCTTTGACATATGCCGCCAGAGACTCGGTTGTCGACAATACGGAGATCAGAGAAGGTGATTATCTGGCGCTGTTGGAAAACAAGCTGCTTTGCACCAAAAACGATTTCTTTAATATACGCGATGTCATTACCGAGACTATAAAAAACTTTGAACCTGAATTTGTGACGATCTTCTACGGCTGCGATGTTTCAGAGGAACAAGCCGGTGATCTCTCTGCCCATTTGGCATCATGCCTGCCCCAGGCTGAGATCACTACCGTAAACGGTGGGCAGCCGATTTATTACTATATGATATCTGTCGAATAATCGCTAAAAGAAAGAGCAGTTGCGAAATGTATAAAACGCATTTCGCAACTGCTCTTTCGCATTTTTCCGAGGCATGTGATCGGCATACTTTTATTTGGATTAATTGACGGTAAAAAGCCTTCTAAACCTATCACCGGTACAAACAACTTGAGGGACTTTTGCCGATATAATGATCGTGCTTCTCATCATTCATCCAAAACTTTGCCGTCAATGGATAGTGTTACAATCTGCCAAGGAATCATCTTTCCGCTGTTCTTCAGCGCAGTCTTAACCGCTGCCGTAATTCCTCCGCAGCAAGGTACTTCCATTCGCACAACCAAAACGCTGCGGATATCGTTGTTTTTCAGGATTTCCGTCAGCTTATCCGCATAATTACCCTGATCAAGCTTCGGGCAGCCGATTAGTGTAACGCGGTTTTTCATAAACTTGTTGTGAAAGTCTCCGAATGAAAACGCCGTACAGTCCGCGGCTACAAGCAAATTCGCATTATGAAAATACGGTGCGTTTACAGGAACCAGCTTCATTTGAACCGGCCACTGATTTAGCCTGCTTTCAGGTCTGTTATCTGTTGTCTCAACAGGCTTCACCTGCGGTTTTTCAAATGATAGCGCTTTTCTACCCGGACAGCCTTGATGCGCTTCTTCCTGCGCTTTTTTTGCCATATGCGCTTTAACGGCCGCTTCGTCAAATGCAGCAGCTTCACGTTCCTCAAATCCGATTGCGCCTGCAGGGCATACGGGCAGGCAGTCCCCAAGCCCGTCGCAGTAGTCGTCCCTCAGCAGCTTTGCCTTACCGTCAATGATGCCGATAGCACCTTCATGACAAGCTTGCGCACAAAGGCCGCAGCCGTCGCACTTGTCTTCATCTATTTTAATCACTCTTCTGATCATTTTATATCCTCCTTCAAGTATCTGTAAAAAAGCTATCAACACTTGCTTTCTTGACTTTGTGTTATCATTTTACTATACTCTAGAAGATCGTTTCGTTGTTTTTACAATGAAATATGGTTTTTTTGTGGGTTTGAATAAACAGGCAAAGCTGATGATCTTCGGTGGGCTAAATTACAGTTTATACAGAAAACGGAGGCCTTGTATGTCCGTATTGCTTCAAAATCAATTGAAAAACCGGCTTTCGTTTTGGGAGAAGCTTACCCTTCAGCAGAAGGAGGTTTTACTGGCAAAGTCAAAGCTCGTCAGTTTTACTGCAGGAGAGCATGTCCACGGTGGTGATACGGACTGTCTTGGTGTACTGTTGGTTATTTCCGGACTTTTACGCTCGTATTTGCTCTCCGAGGACGGTAAAGAAGCTACAATATATCACTTAAAGCCAAATGATGCCTGCCTGCTCTCCGCATCCTGCATACTGGAAGCCGTGACTTTTGAAGTTCATATCGATGCCGAGGAAGATACCCAGGCTGTTTTAATACCATCTGACATATTCTCCGAGCTTTCCGACTCCAATATCCATGTCGAAAACTATTCGTACAAAAAAATAACCGAGCGGTTCGGCGATGTCATTTCGGCAATGGAGCGCATGCTTTTTATGAGCCTTGAACAGAGGATCGCGGCTTTTTTTATTGACGAAATATCCCGGAACAACAGCAGCTATATTCATCTTACGCACGAACAGATTGCCCGGGCCATCGGGAGCGCACGCGAAGCGGTAAGCCGCATTTTGAAACAGATGAGTATGGCGGGCACCATTGAGCTATTTCGCGGCGGTCTTCGGGTTATCAATAAGGCATTTTTGTATCAATTGATTTAAGACAATTGTGTGACCCGGTGATCACAAAACGCTTCTCAGATACCTGCCGGTATGCGAAGCCTCGACTTTTGCAACCTGCTCGGGCGTACCTTCGGCGACGATATAGCCGCCATTGCTGCCGCCTTCCGGCCCAAGGTCAATCAGATAGTCCGCAGACTTGATTACGTCAAGATGGTGCTCGATCACGATGACCGAATGCCCGATATCGACCAGCTTATACAAACAGTCCAGAAGCTTCTGGATGTCGGACAAATGCAGTCCGGTGGTGGGTTCATCTAAAATGTACAGATTATGCGCGCCTTTTTTGATTTTGGCAAGCTCATAGGCCAGCTTGACCCTCTGCGCCTCGCCGCCGGACAATGTTGTCGAGCTCTGGCCGAGGCACATATAACCGAGCCCCAGCTCGTTCATGATCTTAAGCTTATGGTGCAAATACCTGTGGTCTTTAAAAAAGACCAACGCTTCCTCCACCGTCATATCCAGAATATCTGCGATGCTTTTACCCAGGTACTTGATTTCCAACTCCTCGCCGGAAAAGCGCATGCCCTTGCACACCGGGCAGACCGTCTCGATATCCGCCATGAACTGCAGATTGGTCACGATGATTCCGTCACCCGTGCAGTGTTCGCATCTTGTGCCGTTGGCGTGTGTCAGGCTGAAATCCAGAGCCCTGTAGCCCCGGTCAACAGCCTCGGGCTGCGCTGCGAACAGCTCCCTGATCTTGTCGTAGAGGCCGATATAGGTCGCGGGATTGGACTTGCTGTTTCGCCCGATGGGCGTCTGGTCTATGTTGATCACATTGTTTAAATGCGTCGCACCAAACAAATAATCATGCTCCCCGGCTTCGATTCGCGCGCCGGTCATATTGATCTTCAGCTGCTTATAGAGGATCTCGTTAATCAACGAGCTTTTCCCCGAGCCGGACACACCCGTCACGCAGACAAAAACGCCCAACGGGATATCGAGGTCAATGTTTTTCAGGTTGTTCTCCCTTGCCCCCTGGATTGAAAGGAACAGGTCGCCGAGATTCCTGCGCTTTTTCGGAACGGGTATTTCAGCCTTTCCCGACAGATACCGGCCTGTCGGCGACGACGCTTCTTTCATGATATCTCCAGCCATACCGCAGGCGACGATGTTTCCGCCGTGAATACCCGGCCCCGGGCCGATTTCTATGATATGGTCGGCGCTTTTTATGGTTTCCATATCGTGCTCGACAACGATCACCGTATTTCCGATGTCCCGCAGCTTTTTGATCGTATCGATAACTCTGCAGGAATCTCTGGGATGCAGCCCGATGCTGGGTTCGTCCATCACATAGAGCATCCCCATCAGCTCGCTGCTGATCTGCGTGGACATTTTTATCCTCTGCATCTCCCCGCCGGATATACTGTCGCTCCTTCGGCTTAAGGATATGTAGTACAACCCGATGTCGATAAGCAGCCTTAGACGCGTTTTTATTTCGCCGATGATCGTACTTACCACGTCGCGGTTTTCTTCCTCAAATTCCAGAGTCTCCAAAAACGCACAAAGCTCCGGTAGCTGCATTTTGCACAGCTGATCGATGTTCAATCCACCCACCGTGACCTGAAGCCGTTGTTTTTTGAGCCGCGCGCCATTGCACTCGGGACAAATTTTCTCGATCATGCAATCCTTGACGAAGGAAGGTTCGTATGCTTCGGCGGTTGTGGTCCTGCGCATGTAGTTTTTGTGCCAGCTTTCCAGCTCATGCACAAAGCCCCAGAAGGGACGCTCACGCCCGGTAATCCAATTGGTTTTCGTTGAAAACGGCGGATTGAGCATTTTGACCGGTTCTCCCTTGGTTCCGTAAAACAGCAGGTCGATGATATGATTTGGAAGCTTGTGAAACGGGGTATCCAAGCTGAAATTATATGCTTTGGACAGGCTGTAGAGTTGTACGGCACGGTAGCTGTCCTTGTTTGAAGGGTTGTAAACCGTATTTTTTAATGCGCCCTTGCTTATGCTCTTTTCGGGTGCGACCACCAGGAACCGGGGCTCCACCACATAGGACAGCCCTGCTCCGAGACAGGTATTGCATGCGCTGTTCGGCGTATTGAAGGAAAAGTGAAACGGCTGCATTTCGCACAGCGTAAAGTGATGCCTTGGGCAGCCGAACCCTTCGTAAAATCCGGACGGCGCATTACCGCTCAATACCTCGACCTTGATGATGATGTCCTCGTCCAGCGAGGGCATTGCGGCTTCGATGGTCTTCGTCAGCTGGATGTATGAGTCGTTTTTCAGCGTAAACCGGTCGATCACCAGCTCGATATGATAGGATTTTGTCTCGTCCAGTTCCTTTTTTTCGGCTAACGAAAACGGCTCGCCGTCCACCAGCAGATTCTTATACCCTTTTTCCCGCAGATTGTGAAACGTAAAATCGTAATCCTCACCGTATATTTTATATACCGGCGCGCGCAGCTCCACCACGGTCTCCTTCGGCAGCGAGGAGATATGCTCCGCGATGCGCGCGGCGGTCATCTGCTTCAGCGGATGGCCGCATTCCGGGCACTGCCCGATCCCGGCCGTCGAAAAAAGCAGCCGCAGATAGTCGTTGATGTCCGTTACGGTCCCTACCGTCGAGCGCGGGTTGTTGTTGCTTTTTTTCTGCTCGATCGCAATGACCGGTGAAAGGCCTCTTACCGAATCCACCTTCGCCTTTTTCAGCTGGCTGATCCGGCTTTTGGCAAAAGTCGATATCGAATCGAGAAAGCGCCTCTGTCCTTCCCCGTATATGACATCAAAAGCCAAAGACGACTTACCTGACCCGGATACGCCGGTGATGACGGTCATCTTGTCGCGCGGGATCTCCACCGAGATGTTTTTGAGGTTGTTTTGTTTTGCGCCGGTTATTTCAATTGTTGTTCGTACAGACATAAATACAGTCTCCTCGTCCCGATTCAGTTGCTCAGCTTTTCAATCAGCTCAATAATCTGCGCCTTTGTACCGGATATCAGGTTGACGCCCACCGGCCTCCTCCGTTTCCTGCTGATCGCCGAGATATGGCATTCATGGATAAGCCCGTCGATGAGCCGCATTTTCTCCGCCGCGGTTTTCGCGCTTCCCCATTCGTCTATAAAACGATCGGAAACCGCAGACGCGGCGCCTCTGGGCATGTTGTCCTCGTGGAAGGATTTTCGGTAAGCGTGATATGTATACACCTTGCCGCATTTACAGGTATGAACGCCCGGTCCGGTCATGATTTCTTCGCAGGAAAGACATTTGATTTTCCCGGTTTCCATCAGGTCGTATATCTCTTTGGAGGATACGTTATTCACGCATTTAAAGCCGCTGCGCCCGTAGGTGTAAACCCAGCCCTTCTCCTTAGTAAACCTCGGAAGCACATACCCAAGGTTATATGTTATATGAAGGATTTTGTTGAATTCCGTGAACGCTTCAAATGCGCTATTACTTAGAAAAGCCCGGATATGCTCCATATCCGGCTTATTTGATTTACCGCATGCGTCGATCCACTGTTTCACCTGTCCGCCCCTCAAAAGCGTCTTGATTTGACACGGTTTGTGTCATCCCACATAGAGATAGCCGATTTCCTCGACGGTTGCTTTGCTTTTCGGCGTCAGTCGAATTGTTTTTGATACCTTCTCGATGATCCCCTTCTCGGCAAGAAAGTCGAACACATAGGAAAGCGCGTCGCCGGCTGAATGAGAATGCTTGTTGATCATCGTCATGGTCTTCAAATCCCGATCCGACAGGTATTCAACGACAGGCTGTTTCAGTACGTCGATATTCCGGGTCAGATAATCGTCGATCTTATGGATTGTCGCCAGGATTTCTTCTTCGCTTAGACGACGGGACATCGGATCGAGATAAAAGGGCCTCATCAGCTCCGGATTTTGTGTAAGCGCTTTTTGAATGCCGTTTCGGGAAAACGGAATGCCTTGTAAGCACAGCTCCGTGTTCGCGACGGATTCCGCGGCCATCAACAGGAAATACTGCGCATAAAGCGGGTCTTTTCTTGCCTTGACCCATTTGAGGCTTTTTGCCCTGAAATGCAGAAGATCGGCCGCGATACGAAGAGCGGTCAGCGGAATGTCGCCGATGCCGATGCTTTTAATTTCTTCAAAGCATTCATAAAGGCTGTCGTCTGTTGTGTACACAAGCTGCGCATTGGAAAAGTAAGCCTGCGTAAACGACCCCCCGAGCGAGCCGGAGCTTTCCAGATAACGCTTGAATTTGCTCCTTGGCGCGAGTTCGACGCTCAGCGTAATCCCGTCTTCAATGATACAGTACGCGTAATTGTCGATTTTCTGGTCCCGGATAATGACTGTGATATCAATATCGCTTTTGTCCCAGACCACATCGTAGGAAAGGCTCCCGCAGACAACCACGGCGATTACGTTGATATCGTTCCGGACCTTCTCCACAAAGCTGTCCACCGCTTTCATGTACCGCCGCCTGTACGCCGTTTGTGTTTGTTCATCCATTTTTACTCACCGCCCGCAAAAAAGAGTTGATAGAACAATTGTTCTGTGGTAGAATTATACACATACCGGTTTTTCAATACAGGACAAAAATTGCTGACCTTAAGCATCCAGAAGGGAAAAATTGAAATACCGGCTACCTTCCTATAAAATCGGTTACGGATCAAAATGCTTATCGCTGCCGGGGTTCAGCGTGAAAAACCTTTCATACACGGAAGAAATCGATTTGGCCGCCAAATATGACGGCGGCCATTTGCTCAATCGATTTTTCCTGACTATTTGCGCTGCCGCTTCGCGGCAGAATGGATGGTTTTTATGGACAATTACCTGATGGAGACGATCAAAAGCACAACCGCGTTTATCGAGGATCACCTGCTTGAGGATCTGAATCTGGATATGATCTCGGAGAATGTAAACATCTCGAAATTTCATCTTCTCCGGATCTGGAAAGGAGCCACAGGTACGAGCCTGATGGAATACGTGCGCAGGAGAAGAATCGCACTGTCTTTAAGCGACCTTCTTAATCAGCGCAACAGCATAGAATTCATTTCCTCGAAATACTCTTTTGGCTGTGACCGAACCTACAACAGGGCGTTTAAGGACGAATACAACACGACTCCGGCGAAATGGCGCAGAAACCCCTGTCTGCTGAAAATACTGGACCGGTTCAACGCCGAGTTTTTAAACTGCGTCGGAGAAGGCGTTGCCCATCTGTGTACAATTAACGTTTTGCCCGACTTTTCGATCGCGGGTTATGCTTATACGATCGATAACGGCGACAACGGCGAAACAGCAAACCGGTACGCGGTGGATTTTTTCAAAAACAGCCGGCAGAAGGTCTTCAATCCGGTGCAAAAGGACGTTTATATCGGATTTTCGTGCGGTTCGGAAAATTCATGCGGCTCTATGCTTTATCTTCCCTCCGTTCAGGTCGGCCACAAAAGCATCGTGCCGCCGGATATGACTGTGAAAATGATCAAATCCCACAAATACGGCGTTTTTACCTATATGGGCCTTCACCGCCCCGAAGAAATCTCAAAAAAGAAGCTGCGGGAATTATTGTATATTGTTCATCACAAATGGATGCCCACCGTCGCGTTTGATCCGATAGAGCCATTCAGCTTCGAGTACATAGACTACGCTAAGTGCAGCAGGTATTACTGCGAATGTCAGCTGTATTTTCCGATCTCGGCGCTTTGAGAATCCTTTATATGAAAACCGTTCCGGCCGCCAAACAGGCGGCCGGTTTAACTTTTCTGAACGACAGTTAAAACGCGTTATAGTATTGATCGGACGGAAAAGCTTGTAATTTCTCCCAGATTCAAGTATGCTTTTATCGCCGTCTTCCATAATCTGTATCCTCGGCCCTATGCCGGTTCATAGATTGTTATATAAAGCATTCATAAGGAGAGCAAATCATGAGAAAGCTATCGTTTTTGTTCATCATTTCCTTTCTCCTTGCGCTGTTTACCGGATGCGGAGGTGAGCCTCCGACGCCAAGCCCAAGCGGCGGCGGGAGCGAATCACCCGGCCTTGTCAGCCCGACCGTGACGCCGTTACCTGAAGAGCGGCAGGAAAAGACCGAAGACGGCGAATCCATCCTGTACATCGGCGCTTCTCGGACGGCAATTATGATATCGAGGAAGCTTTTTCACGGCTGGAGCAGGCCGTATGGGCTTTCAATGTAAAAAACAAGGAATTTGATGCGCAAATAATTGATTACGGCGACGCGTCCGCGCCTGAGGCGTTTTATCGGTCGAATACGGATATCATCACCGGGAAAATCCGGATATGCTCCTCACCCACGGGATGCCGGCGGAGCGCTATGCGACCCTTGGACTGCTCTATGACATGAGCGACTGACTGGATCCGTCGGAGTTTTTCACCGGGCCGCTTGAATCAATGCGCATGGACGGCAAGCTGTACGAGGTTTCGCCGGGAATTACGGTTACGGGTTTTTACGGGCTTTCTTCCAATCTGGGATGTTCCGGTGAGCTGTCGCTGGATGAGCTGTATACGGCGTGGGAGCGTTTCAATACCGGCAGTGAAAAAGCGTTTATCGAAGGCTTTTCTAATGGGCTTATTTGTCTGCTACTGATCTCTTCGGCGGAATCAATATTTGTCGATGTAAGCAAGTCGACCTGCAGTTTCGACAGTCCGGAATTCATCAACCTGCTTGAATTTAGTAAAAAATTGCCCGATGAACCGGAAGCTTTGCATATTGATGCTGATATCTCCGATTTATCGGGCTCCCCGATGAGTCAGCTTTTGTCAATGCCCGACATACATTATGCAGTCAGCGTGAAAGAAGGAGAATCCCTGCTTGCGATGATGTCGTCTTCACGGGTATGGGGAATTCCGTATGCGCCTCATGCGCTTATGAAATTGATTCTCGACGGTAGGGATGTCACATTTGTCGGGATACCCGGCGCAGACTTGGCTTCGGTATATATGGAATTCCCAGTTGCGGTTTCGAGGAATTCTTGCAATTTATTGACGAAGCGCGGTTACCCGTAAACACGCCAATCGCATCTTATATCCCGCCGTATAGCCGATCCAATTTATCCGCTGCGGCGGAAAATCAAGCACCGCCGTTCTCTTCGTTTGTCAATCCGATCATCGTGGAGGAGGTCCAGAAGTATTTCGCGGGCGCTCAGGACGCTGCAAATACAGCAGAACACATTCAGGGCGGTACAGCACTTATCTTGAAGAGCAAAAAAACGGGTAAACCGCTATGCCGGATTGCTTTTGAAGACGGTAAAAGGCGGCGCCCGGACACAGCCGGTTGCCGCCTTTTACCATTCGCCATGGGAACAACACTTTTGGGAGACATATCTTTATCATCAGAGAGGAATCTGCATTCGCTGCCGCACTGCGATTATACGGCCAGCATCTTGAGAATCTCGCTTTTTGGGCGGGCGCCGACCATCTTGTTTACGACCTTTCCGTCTTGTACAACAGCCAGGGTCGGAATACTCATCACACCGAACTGCTGCGCGATCTCCGGCTCTTCGTCCACATTGACCTTGCAAATCTTTGCGTTTTTCACCTCAGAGGACAACTCCTCGATAACCGGAGCGATCATGCGGCAGGGGCCGCACCAGCTGGCCCAGAAATCGATGAGCACGGGTACCTTCGAATCCATGACCTCCTGCTTGAAGGTCTGTTTTGTTACATTGATTGCCATACCTGACACTCCTTTATTATATATCATTGTTAACAGCGATTTTTACTATTCCCGCTTTCTGGGTTTATTATAGGTCATGACCGGTTTGCTTTCCGTGACAAAGTCACAATCGTGACAACCTCACGATGCTGCGACGTCATTATGTGGTGCAATTCACAAGTTTAACGCTTTAGTCATATAAAGTATTACATTGCCTATTGACATCATTTCTTTTCTGTGCTATTGTTTCGTCAATAATAAACTCAGGGAGTTTTCGATGAAAACGACGTTTTTCGCAGCGTATTACTTTTATTTTAACTTTATCTTTTATAAGATAAAGTCGGTTTTGCTGCAAAAAGTGCAACACTTAAACGTAATCTAAATGTGTTTGCATAGGGCTCCGCAGTGAAACCGCTGCGGAGCCCTTATTTTTTCATAAAGGAGTATTCATCATGGTAGCGGTATTGAAACCCGGTACGAAAAAACAGCAGATCGATAATCTGAGCGTCTGGTTTAAAAGCCGCGGTCTGGATGTTCATATTTCCGAAGGGAAAACGCATACGATTATCGGACTCATCGGAGACACAAGCAAAATTGATGTTGAGTTGCTGGAAGCTATCGACATTATTGAGTCGGTAAAGGGAATCAGTGATCCCTTCAAGAGCGCGAACCGCAAATTTCATCCCGACGACACGGTCGTTGAGATTGGGGACATTAAGATCGGGGGCGGTAATTTTCAATTCATCGCCGGCCCCTGCTCTGTAGAATCACCCGAACAAATCCTCGGCATCGCAAAAAGGGTTAAAGCGGCGGGCGCTGCCTTGCTGCGGGGCGGCGCTTTTAAGCCGCGCACCTCTCCCTACGATTTTCAGGGACTCCAGGCCGATGGTATCGATTTGCTTTTGGAAGCCAAGGCTCAGACCGGTATGCCGATCGTATCTGAAATCATGAACATGAATCACCTTCCGCTTTTTGAGCACATTGACATTGTTCAGGTCGGCGCCCGAAATATGCAGAATTTCGATCTGCTCAAGGAGCTTGGTAAAACGAAGAAGCCTGTTCTGCTGAAAAGAGGACTTGCCAATACGCTGAAGGAACTACTGATGAGCGCGGAATACATTATGGCGGGCGGGAACTCAAACGTCGTTTTATGTGAACGCGGAATCCGCACGTTTGAAACGTATACAAGAAATACGCTGGACCTGTCAGCGATTCCGATGCTGCACGAGCTGACGCATCTTCCCGTCGTAATTGATCCGAGCCACGCAACCGGAATGGCTAAACTTGTAAGGCCAATGGCGCTTGCGGCTGCGGCTGCCGGCGCCGACGGGCTTATGGTTGAGGTCCACAACGATCCGGCGAATGCGCTTTGCGACGGCGCACAATCGCTCACACCGGATCAGTTCGACGAGGTGGCGGCAAAAGTGAAAGCCATCATTGAGGTATTGAAACAATGACGGTAGGTATCGCGGGCCTTGGCCTTATCGGAGGCTCTTTGGCAAAGGCGTATAAACGGGATGAACATACCGTTTACGCATATGATACCGGCGACGGTGTCACCGGTATCGCCCAAATTGCAGGTGCTATCGATGGAAACCTGAACAATCAGAATATCGGTAGCTGCGATTTGATTTTAATCGCGCTTTATCCGAAGGACGCTGTCGCCTATTTACAGTCGGTAGCTCCGCTGATTAACCCGGGATCTTTTGTCATCGACTGCTGCGGGACCAAACGGGTAATCTGTGCTGAAGGTTTTCGTCTCGCACGCGAAAACGGCTTCACATTCGCCGGCGGTCACCCGATGGCCGGGACTTCGTTTTCCGGCTTCAAGCACAGCAACGCTAACCTGTTTCGCGGCGCGTCAATGATCATTGTCCCGCCGAAATACGACGATATTGCACTTTTAGAGACCATAAAAGAGCTGTTGAAGCCCGCCGGGTTTTCACGCCTTACCGTTACGACCGCCGAAAAGCATGATCAGATGATCTCATTCACCTCTCAAATGGCGCATATCGTATCAAATGCCTATATCAAAAGTCCAACAGCCCGGGCACACAAGGGTTTTTCCGCAGGAAGCTATAAGGATTTGACAAGAGTAGCCCGGCTCAATGAGTTTATGTGGACCGAGCTGTTTATGGAAAACAGGGATAATGTCCTGTCTGAGCTCGATTATCTTATCCATTCTTTGTCGCTTTACCGGGACGCATTGGCAAACTCTGATGCGCTAGAGTTAAAGGAACTGCTCGCAGAGGGCAGAAGATGCAAGGAGGCGGCGGAAGGTAAATGATCAACATAAAGGTTCAGGCCTCCGGATCCTACGATGTCATTTTGTCGCCGGGTATACTTAGGAAAGCCGGAGAGCAGATAAGGCAAACCTGCGGCGGGTCTGTCTGCGCAGTAGTTACCGACGATCTGGTTGACAGGCTGTATTTTGGTAAACTAAAAGATTCTATGACAGGCAGCGGATACAGGGTCGTCAAATTCGTCGTTGCGCATGGTGAGCAATCTAAAAACGCGGATAACTATATCGCGCTGCTAAACTTTCTAAGCTGCAGCGGTGTTACGCGTTTTGATGTCGTCGCGGCGCTCGGCGGCGGCGTCGTGGGTGATCTTGCGGGATTTGCGGCGGCAACCTATATGCGCGGCATCCAGCTTGTCCAGCTCCCGACGACATTGCTTGCTTGCGTTGATTCCTCCGTCGGAGGCAAGACCGCAATTAATCTTGCTTCGGGCAAAAACCTTGCGGGCGCTTTTTACCAGCCGAGCCTTGTTTTGTGCGACAGTCTGGTACTCGACACCCTTTCCTCCGACATCTACAAAGACGGCTGCGCGGAGGTAATAAAATATGGCGTCATTGCGGACAAAGCGCTGTTTGAGATGCTCAAAGAACCAATCCAGCCGCGCATAGCGGAGATTATTGCCCGCTGCATAACGATTAAACGCGATATTGTCGTTAAGGATGAACGCGAGCTGGGTCTCCGCAAGCTATTGAACTTCGGACACACCGTCGGACATGCGCTGGAATCCCTGAGCGGTTTCGGCATTTCGCACGGGAGGGCAGTCGCGGTGGGCATGGCAGTCATCACACGCGCCTCATATCGGAATGGGCTCTGCGGGCGCGACACGGCAGACGAGCTTTTGTCTGTTTTGCAGCGGCACGAACTGCCCGATAAAACCCGCTACAGTGCCGACGATATTGCAAAAGCCGCACTGTCGGACAAAAAACGAAAGGCCGGGCAGATTGACTTGATCGTGCCCTCTTCAATCGGCCAATGTGAGGTAGAAGCCTGCCCGGTCGGTGAACTGAAAGCCTTTATCGCATCAGGACTTGAGTGAATTGGGAGGTCAGCATGCAGGTTAATATAAAAAATGCGGATCTTTTCGGTACGGTTAAGGCCATTGCATCGAAATCCTTTGCACACAGATTGCTGATTTGTGCCGCGTTAAGCGATACCGAATCGGAAGTAATATGCGCTGAGAGCTCTGATGATATTGAAGCCACCGTCAGGTGCCTAAACGCCCTCGGCGCACGGATTTCCCGCACGCAGGACGGCTTTTCAATTGTACCTGTCACAAGAAAAACGATAAAAAGCGGCTCTGTGCTCCGGTGCGGGGAGAGCGGCGCGACACTGCGCTTTTTGCTTCCGGTTTCCTGCGCGCTTCATGCAAACGCGGTGTTTTATCCGGAAGGGAGGCTCCCTGTCCGCCCCTTATCGCCTTTGTATGAAGAACTCGTTTCACACGGCTGCACGCTATCTATGCAGGGAACGGTTCCGTTCCAAAGCGGAGGGCAGCTGAAAAACGGGCGATTCACATTACCGGGCAATATTTCATCTCAGTTTATCAGCGGCCTTTTATTTGCTCTTCCGATCCTTGACGGCGACAGCATTCTCACACTAACCGGAGATCTTGAATCCGAATCCTATATCGACATGACCCTTTCCGCTTTATTGGCATTTCAAATCGAAGTCTGTGTTGATGAAGGGAAAAGGCTGTTTCAGATAAAGGGCAATCAAGCATACCGGTCGCCCGGTTTGCTTCAGGTGGAGAGTGACTGGTCGAATGCCGCCTTCTGGCTGTGTGCCGGTGCGCTGAGCGATAGGGGTATCACCTGTACGCATCTAAACCCCAATTCTCTGCAGGGTGACAGAGCGGTGACCGATATTCTGGTCCGTTTCGGCGCCGACATCGAAACGAAAGGGCAAAGCATTACAGTAAAGCGCGGCCGTTTACGCGGTATCCAAATTGATGCCCGGAATATCCCTGATCTGGTACCTGCCCTGTGTGCCGTAGCATCGGTCGCGGAGGGTGAAACGGTCTTTATAAACGCTCAGCGGCTGAAAACAAAGGAAAGCGACCGGCTTTTGTCCGTATATGAGACCCTCTCCGCCATGGGTGCGGATATCCGCAAAACCGGGGATGGGTTGGTTGTCAATGGAAAGCCATGTCTCGACGGCGGAAAGGTCGACTCTTTCGGCGATCACCGGATAGCGATGATGGCAGCTGTTTTATCCTGCATATGTAAGAATGAGATCTCAATCACACGCGCCGAGGCCGTCAACAAATCGTATCCCGAGTTTTTTAATGATTTTACCGCTTTGGGCGGCAAAATTGATATACATGAATAGCCTGGTCTCAAAAAGACGCCGGCCGGCGGAATAGGAGAAGGTATGTCATCTGTATACGGAAAAAACATAATTGTTTCGATTTTCGGACAATCGCATTCCAATGCGATCGGTGTTACCATTGACGGGCTGCCGTCCGGACAAAAAATTGACCTGAACGCGCTTTCAAGTTTTCTTGCAAGAAGAGCGCCCGGAAACAGCGAATTTACCACAAAAAGAAAAGAACCCGATCAGCCGGAGTTCCTTTCCGGTTTATTAAACGGGATGACCTGCGGTGCGCCTTTGGCTGCGATAATACGCAACACCGATACGAGATCCGGTGACTACAGCGAACTTCGCGACATCCCGCGCCCTTCGCATGCGGACTATGCAGCCGAAATGAAGTACCGCGGTACGCAGGACGTTTCCGGCGGCGGACATTTTTCCGGAAGACTCACGGCTCCGCTTTGTATAGCGGGTGGTATTTGTCTGCAGCTCCTTTCGCAAAAAGGGATTGATATCGCAGCGCACATATCCGCCATAGCCGGTATTCGGGATACGCCATTCGACCCTGTTCATGTCAATCGGTCTGTATTTATGATGCTTCAAAGCAAGCCATTTCCGGTAATCGACGATACCAGCGCTTTAAATATGCAAAACGAGATACGAAAAGCCAGTCAGTCCGGAGACTCGGTCGGCGGTGTTATCGAGTGTGCCGTGCTGGGGCTTTCCGCCGGCATCGGCGACCCGATGTTCGACGGTATGGAAAACAGAATCTCCCATGCGGTATTCGGTATTCCGGCAATCAAGGGCATCGAATTCGGAAACGGCTTTTTTGGCGCATCGATCCCGGGCTCAAAAAACAACGACCCCTATTACATTGACAATAAGGCGGTCAGGACCAAAACCAACAACCACGGCGGTATACTCGGCGGAATCACCACCGGAATGCCTTTGATCTTCCGTGTGGCTGTAAAGCCGACCCCATCGATCACCCTAAGGCAGGACAGCGTAAGCTTGTCAAGAATGGAAAATGTAACGCTGTCCATTAAAGGCCGGCATGACCCCTGCATTGTGCCTCGCGCCGTGCCCTGCATAGAGGCCGCGTGTGCGATCGCCGTATATGATGCGCTTCTGGATTCGAACGATTGAAGATACAAGGAGGAAGTAACAATGGATATAACTCAGCTGCGGGCTGAAATCGATTCAACAGACAACCGGCTTATCGAATTATTCAAACGACGCATGGAAATCTCCGCGCAGATTGCGGACTACAAGCAGCTTAACGGCCTTCCGGCACTCGATTCGGACCGGGAAAGGCAGAAACTGAACGATATAGTCGAAAAAGCAGGCAAGGACTTTGAAACATACGCTTTTACTTTGTATTCTTTGCTGATGGATATGAGCCGCTCTTATCAGGAAAAGCTGATGAATCCGAAATCGGAACTAAAGGATAAAGTAATAAACGCGATCGAGTCTACAGACAAACTTCTGCCCCGACAGGCAGTCGTAGCTTGTCAGGGGATCGAGGGTGCGTATGCTCAGCTTGCATGCGAAAAGCTGTTTGCCATTCCGAATATTATGAATTTCCTTACCTGGGACGGCGTTTTCTCCGCTATTGAAAACGGTCTGTGCAGATACGGCGTCCTGCCGCTGGAAAACAGCACCGCCGGCTCCGTAAACAAAATCTATGACCTGATGATGCGTCACCAATTCAGCATAGTCCGCAGCATCCGGATGAAAATTGATCACAATCTGCTTGTAAAAGAAGGTACCCAGCTGTCGGACATCAAGGAAATTATTTCTCACGAACAGGCCATCAGCCAATGCTCGGCCTTTTTGAAAAAGCTCGGTAACGTGAAAGTAACCGCCTGCGAAAACACAGCCGAGGCTGCCCAGATGGTCGCATCCTCGCCCCGGAGCGATTTGGCGGCGTTGTCTTCGAGATCCTGTGCGGACTTGTACAGACTAAGCATTTTGGAAAAATCGGTGCAGGATCAGGGAAACAACTATACCCGGTTCATCTGCATTTCAAAAAACCTTGAAATCTATCCGGGTGCCGACAGGACCAGCATCATGATGGTTCTTCCGCACAAGCCCGGTTCCCTGTTTAAAGTGCTGGCACGCTTTTATTCACTGGGCATCAATCTCGTTAAGCTTGAAAGCCGGCCGCTTCCCGATCGCGATTTCGAGTTCATGTTTTACTTTGATCTGGAAACATCCGTCTATTCAAGCGAGTTTTACGACTTGATCTCAGAATTGGAAGAGCTTTGCGAGGAATTCCGATATCTCGGCAGTTATTCTGAGCTGGTGTAATGGGGATCGTCAATGAAAACATACGGACTGCTCGGTGAAAGCCTGTCCCATAGCTTCTCACCTCAAATACACGCAAGCTTAGGCTTTTACCGGTATCTTCTCTTTGAGAAAAAAACGGAGGAGCTGGAAAGCTTCTTAAATCACGGCAGCTTTAACGGAATTAATGTCACGATTCCGTACAAAAAGACTGTTATGCCTTTTTGTACGGCACTTTCGGATATAGCAAGGCGCATCGGCAGCGTCAACACCATTATCAAACAGCGGGACGGCGTGTTGTTCGGAGACAATACCGATTATTTCGGTTTTCACCATATGCTGAAAAAAAGCGGAATCGCCGTAGCCGGCAAAAAGGTCGTCATACTGGGAAACGGAGGTACAAGCCTTACCGTCAGGGAGGTTTTAAGGGCGCAGGGCGCGGAAAATATCGTTGTGATCTCTCGCAGCGGCCCGGATAATTTTGATAATATCCAAAAACATCATGACGCGGATGTGATCATCAATACAACACCTGTCGGAATGTATCCAAACAACGGCAAGTCGCTTCTCGCACTTCGGGATTTTTCAAAATGCTCGGGTGTTCTTGACGTGATTTTCAATCCATTACGGACAAAACTGCTGTTGGACGCCGAAGAAATGGGCATCTCCTGCATGAACGGTCTGACGATGCTGGTCGCGCAGGCGAAAAAAGCCTCCGAACTGTTTACCGGTAATTGCCTAAACGACGATATAATCGACAATATCGTCAACGATATCGGGCAAAAGATGCAAAATATCGCACTGATTGGTATGCCGGGCTGCGGAAAAAGCAAAACGGGGCTCGCGCTCGCCTCTTTGCTTAATCGGCGATTCGTTGATATAGACGACCGCATAACCACAAAAGCTCAAAAAAGCATCGAAAGTATTTTCAGGGATGACGGAGAATTGTTCTTCCGCAATTTGGAGCACCAAATTCTTGCGGATGTATCAAAGCAAAACGGGCTTGTAATAGCCACAGGCGGCGGTGTAGTCACACGAAAAGAAAACCGGGAATTATTAAGGCAGAACAGTCTGGTTGTTTTTCTCGACAGGCCTTTGGCGGAACTCTCTTCAGAGGGAAGGCCTCTTTCTCAGACGATAGGCGCTGAGAAGCTAGCGGATGAAAGGCTTCCGCTCTATCGGAAGTGGTGCGACTTTCAGGTTGCATGCAGCACAGAGCGGGAAACGGCAATGCAAATAAAAAGCATACTCGGGATATGACGCGGAGAGCAGAAAAAACCCGCCTCTCCTCCGGCAAGAAGCGGCGGATGAAGGGAAACACCGAGAATATTGCCGGAGAAACGGTTGCTTAACATGAAAATACTCGTAATCAACGGCCCGAACCTGAATCTTTTGGGCCTTCGGGAACCTGATGTTTACGGCATGGCCACATATGATGATTTAACTTCCTATATCCAAAAGACGGCAAATGAACTGGACATATCGGTGAAAATCGTTCAAACAAACCATGAGGGCGATATTGTTGATCATATTCAGCAGGCCTTCGGCCGTTTTGATGCGATTATCTTAAACCCGGCTGCGTATACGCACACCAGCATAGCGATTCTGGATGCGCTCAAAGCCGTACCTGTTCCTGCCGTGGAGGTGCATCTTTCGGACATCTATGAAAGAGAAGCCTTCCGGCATGTCTCCTACCCGTCTGCAGCTTGTGTAAAATCCATCGTCGGAAAAGGTTTTTTGGGGTACGGCGAAGCGCTGGCTTTTTTAAAAGAATATGTTTCAAATATCAAATAATTCGATATATTCTTCTTCGCTGTACCGAAGCGCAATTGAATTCATACTGTTTTTCAATAAAAACGGAGAATAGTATAATATAATGGCCGGGTAACTGTTGATAAACAGTCTTCCCGGCTTTTGTTTACTATCCCAGTTCACTGAGTGCTTTTGCCAGTTGGTCGGGACAGGATGTATCTTTATAACCGCACCGGATGCCCTTGAGCATATGGATTGCATCCCCCGTTTGCATACCTTTAACAAGCCTGGACACAGCCTTTAAGTTTCCGTCGCAACCACCCTTGAATTCCACGCTGTTGATGATCCCGTTTTCTGTATCTATTACAATGGATCTGGAACACACGCCTTTAGTAATAAATTTCGTTTTCATGCATACTCCCCATTTAGCCGCAAAGCGATGAGTGATACGAACCTCTAAGGGCTTTCGTGCGATGACACCCCGAATTCCCGCTTTGCACACCTTCTCCAATTTTATATGAGATAATAGTATATCATGAAAGCGGTTTTTTCCGCAAGAAAGCCGAGCTATTTGTATGGATGCTCTGTTATTATCGGCTTTTCGGGCGGCCCTATAAAGTTCTTACAGTAGCAGGCTTCACATATACTTTTGAAGGGGGGTGAGGCCGTGAAGAAGGGTTATCATGAGCGCCGGGAAGGCTGCATCATGCACGGTGTAATGAAAAAACTGGCTATTCTCATACTTATCTGCTTTGCGATCCGGTTTTTAGCCAACCTAGGTGCGGGTGATGCGTTCGACTTGCTTCTTCGACGATTGGGCGAAAGCAGCGGCCTTGTCAAATCAATTCTTTCCTTTGAACTGGGTACCCTACAACGGTCCGAAGCGTCTGATTTGCTTGTTAAAGACACAAAAATACCGGGTAATGCGGATAATGCTAAACCGGAGCTATTTGTATATGAACCTGAAGACAGCACTTTATACCCGTCAGAAAGCAATGATTCGCCCATGCCGGTGACAACCGACCAGCCCCAAAGCTCGCCGTTTACACCGTCGATGGCCACAATTCTTGCCGAATATGGCCCCCTTCCCTCCCCGAATCTATCCGGCTCGGATAACACATCCCCTAATATTAGCATCCTAAATAAAACATCTTTTATATTTGACATCGACTCGCTTCTTCAAGAAGATATGACCATATCTCTGGATAAGGATTTACCGCAGATACTGATCATTCATACCCACAGCAGCGAAGCATACAGCGACACCGGCGATTCGCGGACATTGGATAAAAATTTAAGTGTCGTCAAGATCGGCGATGTACTTACGGAGGAGCTTGAATCCATGGGGTTCAATATAATCCATGACCGCGCAATATACGATTATCCGAGCTACAGCGGCTCCTACAGCCGTTCGCTGGAATCGATAGAGAACTATCTTTCGCAGTATCCGAATATTCAGATTGTAATTGATCTTCACAGAGACTCGATTACACAGCCCGATGGGAGCAAATACCGGACGGAGGTTGTAACTGACGGTCTTTCATCAGCTCAAGCTATGTTGATCATCGCAACCGGCGAAGCCGGTCTTGTACATCCAAACTGGAATGAAAACTTCAAGCTCGGTCTTCACCTTCAAAAGTCTATGTCCGACAGCTACCCCGGTTTGGCGAGACCTCTTCTGCTTTCGGGCGAACGCTACAATCAACATGCGGCGCCGGGCTCTTTTTTGCTTGAGATCGGAACAGACGGAAATACAATCGAAGAGGCAATTCTGGCCGTCAGGCTCTTTGCGCTGTCCGCAGAACCGGTGTTCCGGGACCTTATCCGCACCGAATGAAAAACCTTTTATTTTGCTAACCGGATAACCAAAGAGCTCTTTACATTTATGTTAATAAGTGATAGCATTTATTATTAAGATCAGCGCTGTTTCCAATACGGCAAGCCGCATGCCGGTAAATGCGGCAACCGCGGTTATACATAAGATACAGCCGCTTCGCGGTTGAGGGAGCTTTTCATGAAAGCATATTACACAAAATTTGTTGCAAGAACGGCAATTCTCCTTGCCCTTTGCCTGGTCGTGCAACAGTTTAAGACGCTGTCCCAGTTTATCACAGGCCCGCTGGTAAATCTGATACTAATTATCGCCGCTCTGGCAGTCGGGCTTTGGAGCGGTGTGATTATCGCCGTTCTTTCACCGGTCGCTGCATTTTTAATTACCCCCTCCCCGGTCTTGAGGCTTGTTCCGCAACTTATAATAATGATCATGTTCGGTAATGTTTTGATTGTTCTTTTCACATGGTTATTCAGAGAGAAAAAGCTTTGGATAGGCCTAGCTATCGGTTCCGTCCTGAAAGCGGGCGCTCTGACGCTCAGCCTTCATTTTATTATTTTCCCGTTTTTCGGCGATGTTTTAAAAGAGCCGCAACGCATTGCGCTCTCTGCCATGTTTTCTTACAATCAATTGATTACCGCTGCCATAGGAAGCCTAATCTGCGTTCTTATTTGGCCTCGCTTGAAAAAAACCCCCTCCTTTGTTCTTCATAAATAGCCGTGCGGAAAAGAAAACCGATTGAACCATTAACCGAAAATATACATAGTTAACATAATAATTGATAATTTCTTCGTAAATTTTAAGGGTGCAGCAGTTTTCGATTGCTGCACCCTTATCATTTCATATGGCATTCGCCTTATTAGAAAACACCACCGTTAATGTCCTTTTCCTTTTATTTACTGCGAAGCCAACTGCTCTACTTGATCTAAAATCTCGAACAATGTGCATCCGCCTTTATGCGTTTTAGCGTTCAACTCCAGCTCCCGCAGCTTCTCAAAATAGTCCGACTTCAAAACCTCAAGAATCGGTGTGTCCTTCAGGCTGAGTTTAGAAAATGGCGCGAACGGGCAAGGCTCTGCGCCTCCGGACGGATTAATGTGGAAAAATCCCCTGCCTGCCGCCAGACAACCGCCCATTTTCTCCTCGTCGCCCGGGAAAGATACGATGATCATTTGTTTAAGCTTCCGCCTTAAATAGCCTACCCGATCATTGAGCACTTTGCACGCGTCCGGGGATAGGACAAGCTCCTCGGTCCCGCTCTCAGCCGGTACGTATTCGACAAAAAATACGAGTCCGCAGCCGCGGTGGGAAAGTTTTCTCAAGAACCTGGCATCCGTGACTTTATACTTGTTCCTGTTCGTCACTGTGACGGAAACGCCGAACAGTATATTAAGCCTGTTAAGTCGTTTCATTGCCTCATCAACCACCGCGGAAACGCCTTCACCGCGTCTGCTATCGGTCTCCTCAGCGCTTCCTTCAATGCTGAGGACCGGGATTATGTTCCTGTTTTGATCAAACAGCGTAAGATTGTTGCCTGTGATCATCGTCCCGTTCGTGAATACGGGAAATACCATACGCTTAAAGCGGGCCGCTGTCTCGATTACATCCTTTCTAAGCAGAGGCTCCCCTCCGGCCAGCAAAATAAATGAGACGCCGAGCTGCGCAGCTTCTTTAAAAATCCTTTCCCACTGTCCGGCATCCATCTCCTGCTCTGCATGGTGAGCATCGCATACCCCACCCGCTCTCGCGTAACAACCCATACAGTGCAGATTACACTGAGATGCAATACTCGCAATTAAATAAGGCGGTACATGCACGCCTTCCTTTTCATATTGCCTCCTGATGACAGCGTTTTCCCGCATAACCGAAGCAAGTCCGGCGATATATGAGCGGACCGCCTTATTTTTCATGTAAAAACTCGACGCTGTCCCGACCGCAAGCGATATGCCGTTATTCATAAAACTGTTTATGTTCAAATCCGCACCCCTCGCAAACCTGCAGCTTTATTTTTTCATGATGTCTTATTCATCAGAAGGGCAGGCTTTATTATATCCAGCGTCTGATAGACCGTCAAGCAAACATTGTAACCTTTCTAACATTTTTCCAGTGTCATAAGGCGGATAACGGACGCTTGGGAGGCTTTCTGTCAGGCAAGCACAAACCATTGACATTAGCCCCGGCATTCTTATAATATTATATATAGGAGATCATCATGGACAAGTATGGCGTTTTGAAACATTATTTTGGATACGACACGTTCAAGCCGGGGCAAAGCGAACTGATCGACAGCATTTTATCCGGCCGGGACGCGCTTGGCGTCATGCCGACCGGATCCGGTAAATCCCTGTGTTACCAGATCCCAGCCATGCTGCTTCCCGGCATCTCGCTGATCCTCTCCCCGTTGATTTCGTTGATGAAGGACCAGGTCGGCGCACTTGTTCAGTCAGGTGTTCCCGCCGCATACCTGAACAGTTCACTGAGCGCAACACAGCAAGCCGCTGTGCTGCGCAGGGCGCTAAACGGTGCGTATAAAATCCTGTATGTCGCACCTGAACGCTTAAACTCCGAGGATTTTCTCGGCTTTGCCTTGAATACCGGGTTATCGATGCTAACCGTTGACGAAGCCCATTGCATATCGCATTGGGGGCATGATTTCCGTCCAAGCTATTTAAAAATCACCGAGTTCATCAGCCGCTTGCAATACAGGCCGGTGATAAGTGCCTTCACGGCGACAGCTACCGCCAAGGTCAGATCGGATATCGCTCATGCCCTGACTTTTAAGGACCCATTTGTGCTGGTCACAGGCTTTGACCGAAAAAACCTATACTTTGAAGTCAGAAAGCCCGCAAGCAAGGCCGCTGAATTGATCAAATACATAAGAAGCCATGACGGCAGCGGAATCGTCTACTGTGCAACGAGAAAAAGCGTGGAGCAGGTCACGCGTGAACTGCAAGACCACGGATTTTCGGCAACACGCTACCATGCCGGCTTAACAGACAGCGAACGACGCGAAAATCAGGATGATTTCCTGTACGACAAAAAGACAATCATGGTCGCCACCAACGCATTCGGCATGGGCATTGACAAGTCCAATGTATCTTATGTTCTTCACTATCATATGCCGAAAAATATCGAAAGCTACTATCAAGAGGCCGGGCGGTCAGGACGAGACGGCGAAAGGGCCGAATGTGTCATTTTATATAGCCCGAAGGATGTTTTGCTCAACAGGTTTCTGATCGAAAACAGCCAGGAGACAAACGAAGCTCTGACCGCGGAGGAACGGGAAACCATAAAGGAAAACGAGCTGGATCTGCTCAAGCAGATGACCTTCTACTGCACGACCGGCGATTGCCTGCGTTCTTTCATTCTCGAATATTTCGGAGAACAAGCACCGGTATACTGCGGCCATTGTGGCAGCTGCGACACGGTTTTCGAATCAACTGATGTCACTGTTGAGGCACAAAAAATCATTTCCTGCGTGATCCGCATTAACCGTATGAACCGCAGCTTCGGTAGAAGCATGATTGCCGATATCCTGCACGGAAGCAAAAACGCCAGAATCATCGACTCCGGAATGGATAAGCTTCCGACCTATGCGACTATGTCTGACGATTCGCTTCACAGAATCAGAATCATAATGGATTATATGATCGAAAACCAATACCTTCGCATTTCCGGCAGCGAATACCCGGTTGTCATCCCTGGCAGGCGTGCTATCGAAATCGTGAAACAGAATACACCTGTTTTCATGAAGCTCCCGATGGCAAAAAAGGCGGCAAAACCGAAGCCGGTCAAGGCCTCCCGGCATCCGGATGAAGAGTTATTCAATAAACTGAAGGCCTTACGCACGCACCTTGCATTAAAAGCCGGTGTACCGCCATACGTTGTTTTCTCCAACGCCGTTTTAAGCGAGATGTGCCTCAAGCTTCCCTGTACTAAGGATGAGCTCCTAAATGTGTCCGGTATCGGCCCCATCAAATGCGAAAGGTACGGCGACAGCTTTATGCGTCTGATCAAAGACCACATTGAATCAGTTTCGGAAAATTAAGGATAACGGATCAAGCGGTTTACCCCTTACAGATACCAATATATCGCTGATTGCCATTTAGTTTTATAAAATAAAGAAATAACCTCTTGCTATATAGGCAACTAATACGCTATAATAATCATTGCTCTAAACATGGTCTCGGCCTTTTCTTTAGAGGCAACACATACGGAGGGCTATCTAAGTGGTCATAACGGGCCTGACTCGAAATAATGGTCGCTTTTCGGTAGCCTCCGCCCCGAAAACCCGCTATTTACAAGGGTTTTTCGAGGATTAACAACTTAATATTTTTCTCATTCTCCCCGTCTGATCTCCCCAAATTCTATGGTCGGTTTTTGAGACAGACGTTTGAGATAAACTTGGAGAGGTATCGAAGCGGTCATAACGGGGCTGACTCGAAATCAGTTTGAGATAACATCTCACGTGGGTTCGAATCCCACCCTCTCCGCCATTTCGAAAAAAGTCTGTAAGCCTTGTGTTTACAGGCTTTTTTCTTGCGCTTATCGATTTGAACTCACCGGTCTTTTTAGCTCACCCTATGCCTTTTTTGCCGTTTCCTCCCCGGGAGATTCACCATCCATGCGCTTTGAAAATCCTAGTCCGGAGAGCATAGCATCAGCAGATGATAGCTTGGAATTGTACTCAAGATGTGCGTAAATATTGGCTGTTGTAGAAAAATCGCTGTGACCGAGCCAATCTTGAATCTGCTTCATTGGAACTCCGTTTGCAATCATAAGCGAGGCGCAACTATGTCTCAAATCATGGTAACGTATGGAACGAAGACTGTTGGTGGCAAGAAGCTTCTTGAATGATTCGGTGACGTAATGCGGCTTAATCAAATCTCCCATCTCATTGACACAGATATAGCCGAGATAGTCCTTGATGTAGGAACGCCCGCACAGCTTTCGATTTTCTTGCTGTTCCTCACGAAGTGATAAGAGTCTCTGCTTACCGGCTCAGACATAGCGGAAACTACAGCATCATAGAAAAGCGGGAGCATTCCGTTCCTGGAGATTGTTCTCGCGCCGGGGAATGAGAGGTTTTCGGTAGTGCCGCTGCCGCTTGTGCCGGCTCCGTTGAGTGAGAATCCGATGAGTTTCGTATCAACCTTGGCATTTGCCATATTTGCCGCGAACGGCACAAGTGTCCAGCCGTTTGCCGCAGTGACGGTGACGACGGTTACTTCGACTGCGTCGGTAGAGTTATTTATGATAGAAGCGTTATTCGCGGAGAAAACTTCACCAATCCTAGATACCACCAGCGACAGCGACGCCGGGACGGTGACGGAAAAGCGCGCCATCATATAGCCGCAGTCCTCGCAATCACCGTCGTTATCCGCATCTGTATGCGTTCCGTTTTCTGTTGTACTGTATCCACAGGAGCAGGTCTTCGTCCGCTGATGCTGGGTATCTGATATGGATGACCATGCTCCGTTTACAAGCGAGTGAGCCGCATATTCATAAGAGCTATACTCGCATGAAGAGCAACTCACCGTTCGTCGATGCTGTGCAGCCGAATAATTCGTCCATGCGCTGTAGTTCAGATCGTGGCTTGTGGTTTCGGTCGTATTGTGCCCGCAGGTCGCACAGCTCACCGTTCGTCGGTGCTGGGTAGCAGAGATATTCGACCAGCTTCCGTAGGAGAGCGTGTGATTGGCGTACTCGTATTCGGTGTAACCGCAGGCGGCACATGTCTTCAACCGTCTGTGCTGTGTACCGCTATAGCTTTGCCAATTCCCGATACTGAAATTGTGGCTCGTGTAGTTAACGGAGCCGACATAGGAGCCGCAGAGAGAGCAATAGCTTCCATAACTGTGCTGGTTGCTGCTGTATGGCGAGTACCTTGTACTTGTGGAGTGGTAACCGTAAGTAGTTTTCTTTGCACCGCAGACGGTACATGTATCAGTGCGGCTGTGTTGTGAGCTATTGTAATATTGCCAACTGCCGGAGCTGTAGCTGTGACTGACACCGGAATCCATAAGCTGGCCACAAACACTACACCAGTCGTACCAATAACAGCCCGACCATGTGGTATAGGTGGAACCGTGCGAAATGCCAGAATTTACTAAAGTACCGCAGTTGGAGCAGTAATCGTACCAGTAACAACCTGACCAGGAACGGTAAGTGGAGTAGTGGTTGCAGATCGTCGAATCATACGCCGAATTGTAGTAACCGCACAGAGAGCAATAACCGTTGTATCCGTAACTATGACTGCCTGTGACGATGATACCATCAGTCAGACCACAACCTGCGCAATAAACGGTCATAATGTGATAGTTGTTTGATTCCGGCGCTACCCTGTAGTTTCTATACTCAAACGAGCAGTAGCCGGTGCAGGTACACCTTGTCACCCCGCAATTAGATGCCGAGAGTACTACAAGCCCATCCTCCGCCGAGGCAGACCTTGTCATAATATCTGTAATCATGACAAACGGCATAACATCGTCATAGACATCTACACCGCCATATATCAAAGCCACAAGAGAAAAACAATCAGAGAAATCCATGGGTGTTATCTGTTCGACATATATGGGAACAGCGATATCCCGTATGGTAACGCAACCTGTGAACCAAAACTCAAGACTGTGGATACACATATCAGCTTCAAGTTCGAAGCGGACAGTAATTATCTGCTCTCTGACATCTTTCCATGGCTGCTCGTCAGGAGAAACAAATTCCTCAACATGGCCGGATCCTGTGATATACAGTGTCCCGTTAGCATCGAGCGTCCAGGTGATCAGACTGTTATTGGTCGTTACTGCCGGTACATCGTCCGCTGCCAGCGCTGTCCTGGGAAGCATGGTGACCACCATGATCAGCGCCAGCAGCATCGGCATTAATTTGTTTTTGAACAGTGTCATTTAAGCCTCCTTACCATAGAGTACCTTTGCCTCAGCGGAGATACTGCGGAAGCGTTCGTCCGTGAACAGTACTTTCGGAATGCGATAAAAGGAAAACTGCTCAGCCTGGTCGGCGTAGAAATAGTCAAGCGTCATCCAGGCCACCGTCCCATCTCTATCAGCACCATCTTAGTGCGCCAGCCTATACACGGAGAATCCCGTCCGTAGGGATAATGGGCACACTCGGAGATCGGCGACTGCGGCTGTATTATCTGGGTGGTTTCCGAACAGCGTTTCGCCCTCGGAGGCATCTTCGGTATGTCACAACAGCAACCGTTCTCATAAGTACAGCCCTTTTCGGGGCTCTTCCAGTAATGGCAGTAACGGCAGCTGCACATGCTATATTCCCATTCCTTGCCGTAGATTCCCATGTCGACACCTCCTATTCTTAATATTGGGAACAAAAAAGTGCGGCTACCTGCCCTTCGTGGGCGTAACAGACGCACTACAATCAATTGCTGTATAAAGCGCGTCTGCCGGCTCTGCATGATAGCCGTGATAGACACGTTATCTATTTATTTATGTTGCAATTTAAAAGATTCCGTTGAAAACTACGCTATAATAATATGTAACATTTCAATGAATCGCTTGCTTTCGACTTTTGTACGGCGTATAATACTCATTGGAAAGTAGCATAATAATGTGAGTAAGATTTCAATGGAGGCACGTATGGAAATCAAAAGGGATCGCTATTTGAATAAAATCATCTCCTTCATGTGGGATGGACAGGTAAAGGTCATAACCGGTATTCGTCGCTGCGGGAAGTCCTATCTGCTGCGCAATCTGTTTCGGGATTATCTGCTCGGTCAGGGTGTGAAAGAAGATCACATTTTGTCCTTCGAGCTTGATCTGGCGCGTGATATTCGCTTCCGCAATCCCCTGGAGCTTGCAAAAGCTGTTCGTGAGACGGTGGGGGGCAAAGACGAGCAGTTCTATCTGTTCGTAGACGAAATTCAGATGTCCGACGAAGTTGCCAATCCATACAACGCTGACGGAAAGAAGATTACCTTCTATGACGCGTTAAACGACCTCAAATCTTTGTCCAATCTGGACATTTACGTCACCGGCAGCAACTCGAGAATGCTGTCCTCAGATATTCTCACTGAATTTCGTGGGCGCAGCGATGAAATTCGTGTCCATCCGCTCAGCTTTGCTGAATACTATTCTGCTATCGGCGGTGACAAGAACGAAGCGTTCGACGCCTACGCTTTTTATGGTGGAATGCCGCTTATCCTGTCCCGTCCAACCGATGCGGCAAAGATGGATTATCTCAGCTCGCTCTTCTCCGAGGTTTACCTGAAGGATATCGTGGAGCGCAAGCGTATCCAGCGGGAGGATGTTCTGTCTTCCATTCTCGACCTGCTCTGTTCTTCGATAGGTTCACTCACCAATCCGACGCGGATTGCCGACACAATCAACACCAGACAGAAACGAGCCGGTGAAAATGTTGTTGCGCTGAACACCGTCAAATCCTATATAGATCATCTGTCTGACGCTTTCCTGTTCACTGAATGTAAGCGTTGGGACGTGAAGGGAAAGAGCTATTTCGATTACCCCAACAAGTATTATTGTGAGGATGTCGGCCTACGGAACGCGCGAATCGGCTTTCGGCAGCAGGAAATGACGCACATCATAGAAAACATCATCTTCAACGAGCTAATGATACGAGGTTGCTCGGTAGATATCGGGATCGTATATTCCGGCGAAAAGAACGCTCAGGGCAAGGTATCTCAAGTAGCGCGGGAGATCGACTTCGTTGCCAATGCCGGAGGGAAGAAAATCTATATCCAGTCTGCCTATGCGCTGGGGACAGAGGAAAAAGCCATCACGGAGAACAAGCCCTTTGCTCTGACAGGGGATTCCTTCCCGAAGCTCATCGTGCGGCATGACATACGCAAGCGCTGGTACGACGATAACGGCGTATTGAATATCGGCATCATAGAGTTTCTGTTGGACGATGCGTTGTTCTGAGTCTTTTAAAAGACCGGTTTATCAGAGTTCGGATATGGCAACCCACGCGAAAATGACGACACCCGAAAAAGGCTCAATCGTAGATTCTCATGTTAACACCTCTGATCTTGAAAAATGAACATAAAAAAAGCGCGTCTACCGCGGCCTCGGGTGGGCAAAGATAGACGCGCATAGACGCGCATAATACTTGTAATTAATTATTTGAGCCTGTGCTTGGCTAGAAAATCCTGACAAAACAGCTTGTGTCTAAAAGACTTTTGCTGTATACTGTGTGCCTTGGGCGAGACGAGAAAGTCAATTGCGCAAATCTTCGGTATCATGAATCGACCGGAAATATCGAATGCCTTCACATACCTGTTATTGCACCAGTTAATTATTGTGGAGGGTGAGTAACCGAGAAACTCCGCAAAAACCTTCACCGACATTACGTCCTCCAGATCGCTCATTTCATTTTGATAATAGGCACGAAGCATTTCTACCTGCTCAGGTGTAAGCCGTAGCAGCTTATCCTTACAGGTGCGGCGGGCATGTTTATTTCCCGAACGTTTCAGGTACCACCCGTCCGTCGCAAGATACTTCTCCGGCGAAACGACACGGTCTTGCAGATAGGCTATAACATCATTCGTCTTGATCGTATAGCGCCGGGTCTTCTTCTTCGTATCCCTACAGGGTATGAGCTTGTTTTCTATCAGGTATAAAGCCGTTGCCTTACTGATATGTGCGGCTATTCTGAACTGCTCCTTGCTCATTGTCTTCGGATATGTTTTTCGAAGGTCATCGTAGAATTTTATGTCTTCTTTCATGCTGATACCACCATTCTGTATTTGGCCAACGGTAGGTGCTATCTGCATTTGTAGTTGTTGATATCGGTTTATTCTCCCCAAAAATCACATGCTGGCCTTGTTGTGCTGATGATAATTGGAGATCTGTTCTCCCCTCGTTCTCCCCAAAATTCTTTTTTGGGGGCAAAATCGGCCCAAAAACGAAAATCTTTTGAACTGACTGTATGGCGGGAATTTTCGCCGATTTTCGATGTCTGAAACCCGGAAAGCCTTGATATCAGGGCGTTTTTAAGTTCCGATTTCGTCCTCTCAGGGCTCCTAAATACTTCAAAGTCCAAAATGAGGACTTTGACTCGAAATCAGGTAGGTGGCAACGTCTCGTGGATTCGAAGCCCACGCCCTCCGCCACAATTTGTCCGTAAAGTCCGCATTTTTCGGACTTTACGGCGTTTTTATGCACTTTCTGGGGTCATATTGATAGAAAAATAAAGGATTCCCCTTTATTGGGATGTATGGAATACCGTTTGAGGGCTTAGATTCGTATGTTGTTGGGAAAGGTTCGATGAAAGATGTCTTGATCGAATTTGCTCCGGGCATATCTGGCGCTATGAGATAAGGGACAGCGTAGTATGCTTAATGACGAATTCAGTCATTATGTTTTCACCAAAGGACTTTGTAATAATATTAAAATCTGGTATGATACTGTTATAAGTCAACGACGGGGCGCAGGATTACAGGTACTATAAGGCAGGATGATGACAGTAAAATGGATAATCAGAGGTGCAGTGATATGGGCTCTCTTCAAATAAGCATTTGAAAAGAACAGCAACGGGAGGTAGGAACATGGCCTTAACCCAAAATATAGAGAATATTCTGCTTTCTCACGGTGCAGACCTTGTCGGAATTGGCGCGCTGACAGAATTGCCCTCGGATATTCGCTGTGGGTTGCCGATCGGTATCTGTGTCGCGGTTAAATACCCGAAAGATGTTATTCGCGGTATTTCAAACCTACCGACAAAGGAGTATTACGAGCAATACGGTCGGTTAAACGAAAAGCTCGACAAGCTGGTCACACATGGTGCGGACGCGCTCAAAGCCCTTGGATATCGGGCTATACCGCAGACAAGAGCTTATGTTGACCCGTTCAATTCTGAATATGATTCCATGCTTCCTCACAAAACAGTGGCCACACGTGCCGGACTTGGGTGGATTGGTAAAAGCGCTCTTCTCGTTACTGAGGAATTCGGTTCTATGGTTCGCATATCCTCGATTTTGACTGACGCGCCGCTCGAAACCGCAAATTCGATAAATGAATCAAAATGCGGAGATTGCAGAGTATGTACCGAAGCTTGTCCGGCGGGTGCTATTTCCGGAAGGCCTTGGGCTGTCGGTGTTTTTCGGGATGAGTTTTATAACGCGGCCGCCTGCCGTAAAACAGCAAGAGAATGTTCCAAGCGGGGATTTGGACTTGAGATAACCATATGTGGTAAGTGTATTGCGGTCTGTCCATATACAAGACGATATATAAACGGAAAGTGAAATCATACGAACCGAAAAATCCTTGATTTTGGGCATGCAAAAGAACGACCCACATATGATGTCTGGCGACAGATTTATATTGACTATATACGAATCAGAATGCAAGAAAGTATTAATGTAATCATACAAAGTGATTGATTATTTGGCGAAGATGCGTATAATATTAATAAATACTATGACGGAGACAGTAAGCAAGTCTGAACGTTACAGGAAATTGGGGATGCTGAGAACCCAATACAACTAAGATTTGCTGAAACTCACTCCTGAGTTGCATACCAAACGGAATAGTATCCAAGTAGGCTATTATCACAGGAAAAGACGGCAAAAGGATGAGTAAGCGCGAGGGCGCAGTTACACCGGATGCTCTTATAAAGCAATATGGTTCTGATGTTTTTCGCATGTATCTTGGATTTGGGTTTTCATATG
>LSQX01026931.1_pt2 | contig 47850 bp, 36 predicted proteins | sample 654561 | NCBI WGS metagenome assembly LSQX01 (sample SAMN04489861, study PRJNA283612) | anaerobic digester metagenome | isolation source: 4 biogas reactors fed with cattle manure at either 37C or 55C with and... | place: Denmark: Kongens Lyngby | collected 2014
TATTGATATGTTCTATCGCTTCATCAAGAGAATCTACCACCTTAACCGACAGAATATAGTCCAGGTACTCGGTTTTCCAGTCTTCTTCGGTAGCGGCTTCCACGGGTATGATCGCCCGGGTTCTGTCACAGCCTTTTATTTGCACCTTGTTTTCATCGGTTTTCCTTTTCAATGCCGGCAAAAAAGCATCGGCGACATCCTGATGCACCAGCAGGGTTTCTGTCGCGTTGCACACTGCCACATATTGCACCTTTGAATCGTTTACCACATCTACAGCCATGTTGATGTCAGCTTCGCCGTCCACATAGCAGTGGCAGATCCCGTCGGCATGCCCGAGAACAGGTATGCGGGAATTGTCCATGATATAGCGCACAAATTCGTTGGAACCCCTTGGGATGATCAGGTCGATATGTTCATCAAGCTTCAGCATTTCGCTCACATCTTCGCGCGTTTCAAGCAGATGAAGCCATCCGGGGTGAATGCCGGCCTCGGTGGTTGCCATTTTGATGACATCGGCCAGAGCGCGGTTTGTTTCCCTTGCTTCGCTGCCGCCCTTCAACAGTACGGCATTTCCACTTTTCAGGCAAAGCGTAGAAATCTGAACCAATGCATCGGGCCTGGATTCGAAGATGATTCCGATCACACCAATAGGGCAGCTGACCTTGTAAAGCCTCAGCCCTTCGTCAAGTTCCGTCGCCAGAAGTTTCTTTCCCACCGGTTCGGGCAGGCTGATAAGGCTGTTGATACCCTCGATAACCTCAGCCAGCTTTTTATCATCAAACTTCAACCTTTTCAACAACGGAGCAGGCAGATTTTCGTTTTTGCTTCTTTCCAGATCAATCTGGTTCCGTCTGATGATTTCATCCCGGTTCTTCTGCAGCTTTTCCGCGATCAACCGCAGGGCGAGGTTCTTTTTGTCCTGTTTTTCACAGGATAGCGCTATGGATGCATTTTTTGCGATGCAAGCCGCCTGAACCATGTCCATGGAGATCCCTCCCGTTTCCTGATCATTCATGAAATGATCCCATTATAACACCTGAAGCGCTGAATGAACAGGATTTATTGCGCAAAAGCTCCGTATAGATATCACTCCTGCGTCGGTCGGCCTGCTGTTCAGGCAAGCGTCCAAAACACTTTGAGAAAGTTGAGTTATTTAACACATAATTTCAGCCTTGGAGCCACAGTCTATTGACTTCAATCAAATTTCTTTGTAACATGAAAAAGAAACAAATTGAATGCGAAAATGCATATGGGGATGCAGAGGGGGGTTGAGTTTATGTTTAGTTGGAGTGAAAACTACGCAACCGGAATTCAGGAGATCGATAAACAACACAGAAAACTCGTAAGCATCGGAGCAAAGCTGGAAGATATGCTCGGTACCGGCGACTCTGTTGACTACTACGATTATATTCTCGAAACCCTGGATGAACTGAAGGATTATACTGAATACCACTTCGGATATGAAGAAAAAAAGATGGAAGAATGTAAGTATGAAAATTTCGAACAGCATCGGATGGAACATATGTACTTTGTGAAGCGCATAAACAAGCTCTCGATGGAGGATATTGACAGTCATCAGCTGGGTGTGATCACTCAGACCCTGAACTTTCTTGCGAAGTGGCTTTTCAGCCATATCCTGAATGAAGATAAGAAATATGTCCATTGCATCTTAGGGAATAAAGAGTAACCACAGAGGGTGAGGAAAGAAAAAAGTGCACCAGCTGCAACTATCCAGCGCGGCTATGGCAGCCTGCGCTTTCGTTTTCGAGGCGGAGCTACATAAAACACAACCAACGAAACAGAAATCAACGGGAAAGGAAACACCTGGATGTCAAACCAACAAAAAGAAATCAGTATGCAAACAAGCCGGCGCAGAACCTTTGCGATCATCTCCCACCCCGACGCGGGAAAGACCACCATCACCGAAAAGCTTCTTCTTTACGGCGGTGCCATCAATATGGCTGGCTCGGTTAAGGCGCGCAAGGCTTCCCGGCATGCCGTCTCCGACTGGATGGATATTGAGAAGGAACGTGGCATTTCGGTCACCTCCAGTGTCATGCAATTTGAATATAGCAATCACTGTATCAATATATTGGATACCCCCGGCCATCAGGATTTCAGTGAAGACACCTACAGGACTTTGGTTGCAGCCGACAGTGCCGTGATGTTGATTGACGGCGCCAAGGGTGTGGAAACACAGACCATTAAGCTTTTTCACGTGTGCAAAATGCGAGGCATTCCGATTTTCACATTCATCAACAAGCTGGATCGCGCCAGTAAAAACCCCTTTGACCTGATGCAGGAAATCGAGGATGTTCTCGGTATCCGCTCTTATCCGATGAATTGGCCCATTGGAACCGATGGTGATTTTAAAGGGGTTTATAACCGAAAGCTGAAGCAAATAGAACTGTTTACAGGCGGTAACCACGGCCAGTCTGTTGTTGAATCGACTAAGGGGACGGTGGAAGATCCCATCTTTAGGGATTTACTTGGTGAACCTTATTACTCACGTCTTGTAGAAGATATTGAGCTTTTAAACATTGCGGGTGATGATTTCAGCATGCGCGAGGTCTTGCAGGGAAAACTGACACCGATCTTCTTTGGCAGCGCAATGACCAACTTTGGAGTGGCTCCTTTTTTGGAAGAATTCCTGCGGATGGCCCCACCGCCAGGCCCGAGGCTTTTTTCCGAGACGATCACCGAGCCTGAAAGTGATGATTTTTATGGTTTTATTTTTAAAATTCAAGCGAACATGAACCCGAATCACCGGGACAGAATGGCATTCATGCGAATTTGCTCCGGGAAGTTTACACGCGGGATGGGGGTTTATCAATCCAATAATGAAAAACAAATTCGCCTCTCACAACCCCAGCAGCTGATGGCCCAGGATCGTGAGAGCGTTGAGGAAGCCTGGCCCGGGGATATTGTCGGTTTGTTTGACCCCGGCATTTTCCGCATTGGTGATACGCTTAGCAGCATAAAGCCTGCGCCGGAATTTAACGGGATTCCCCTCTTCCCTTCCGAGCATTTTGCCAGAATCACTGCCAGAGATACGATGAAGCGCAAGCAGTTTCAAAAGGGGATCCAACAGCTGTCGGAAGAAGGAGCCATTCAGGTTTTCAAGCAACTGGACATCGGGATAGAGGAGTTGATCGTTGGAGCCGTCGGTGTGCTTCAGTTTGAAGTGCTGGAGCACAGGTTAAGAAGCGAGTATAATGTAGATCTGCGTCTGGTAAAGCTTTCCCACAGGTTTGCGCGATGGCTGATGCCGCAAGACACCGAACCGCGCAAGCTGAACCTTACGTCATCCACCATACTGGCCGTCGACCAGTATGATCGCAATGTTCTGATTTTTGAAAACCAGTGGTCCATTGATTGGGCGAAGGATAAAAACAAGGGCATCGAGTTATCTGACATATCACGGTAACGCAGGCACTTTGTCAGCGCGTAACCGTGACGGTGAGAGAAGCACCCGCGTCTTGGCGCATAATACGCGCAAGGGCTCATTGAATGTGCAGGCAGCTTACATTTTGATTGTGGTCGTTGTATGATTTCTTTCCTGTTATGCCCGTTCCATATACTCAATAAAGGCCTGAGCATAGTAAGGGTCAAACTGCTTGCCTAAACAGCCAGCAATTTCTTCGATAGCCGCTTTATGCGGAACGGCATTTTTATAAACCGTTTGGTGGGTCATCACATCATAGGCGTCGATGATATTCATTATCCGGGATATTCGCGGGATGTCCTTCTCTTTTAAACCCTGTGGATATCCTTTTCCGTCCCATCTTTCGTGGTGGCAAAGGATGCCGTCGGATATCTGGACAAGCTCCTGATGATTGACAGCAATTTTATAGCCCTTTTCTGCATGGGTACGCACCTCTGTCCACTCATCCTGGGTTAGTCTACCGGTTTTCATCAGAATCTGATCGGAAATGGCGACCTTTCCGATGTCATGAAGCGAGGATAGCAGGGACAGTTCGTCCAAATCCTTGTCACAAAGGCCCAAATGCTCGGAGAAGTTTTTGGATAAAACGAATACCCGTTTCAAATGTGACTCTGTTTCAACAGACCTTTTAAAAAGGGATGTTTTTAATGATTCCAGTATCGTCTGGCGTATTTTCCGGCTCTCGGAAAGCTTTTCGCGATACATCATATTCTCAGCTATTTTAAGGATATCTTTCAGGTTGTCGTCGATGTTGTATTTTGTGGAATAACCTAATGACATACTGAGGGTAATGGGCTCCGTATTTTCCCCCTTGCATTCCCTGTGTATGCGTTCACATATTTTGCCAGCGGTTTCATTATCGGTTTCGGGCAGCAGAACAGCAAATTCATCCCCGCCCCAGCGGGCAATAATATCTTCCTTACGGCATACCTTTTTAAGGATATCGGAGAAGGACTTTAAAAGCTTGTCCCCAATGTAATGGCCAAAAACATCATTCGTAAGCTTCAATCCATTCAAATCGGCAATAATAATAGATATGGGGAGGCTTCTTTGCACATCAATCCTCTGAACCTCCTCTTCAAAAAAACCGCGATTGTAAAGCCCGGTTAGTTTATCGTGATAAGCCAGGTATCGAATTTCCTTTTCAGCATTCATTTTTTCTGTGATATCCAAGAATGTAATGAAGTCAGCTTTTGAGTTGGCATATTCAATCTTTGTCGTATAAAGCTCCACCCAAACACTGCGATCACCGGAGGGAATCATGATGGGAATATGATAATTCTTTTCCGTTGACATATGTTCTTCGTCATAATGAGCAAGAACCTGCCGCAGTGAGTCATAGGGTATGCTGTAAAGCAAAGATCTAAGGGGAATGGCACGATGCTTTTGGTTTGGAATTCCAGCCATCTCAAAGAAAGCATGGTTGGCATATTTTACTTGCCCATTTTGCACCACCAGCATCGGAAGGAAAAGCTGCTCAGCAAGAACCCTGAATTGTTCATATTCAGCCTTGTCTTTCTGAAACTGCGATAAGTTTTTAGCATTACACCTAAAAATCATATCCTTCATCCCATTTTACCATATAATCCATCAGAGTTATCATACAAGAAAATTATTGATTTGTAAAGCAATACTTAGTATTTTCTCCGTATATTGGTAAACATAATTAATAGAGAATTTGTTATGTAAAATCCAGCACTGAGCGACCCCATAGCAGAGGATTTTCACGGAAAATCCAGCACTGAGCGACCCCATAGCAGAGGATTTTCACGGAAAATCCAGCGAAAACAAAATCATCACTCCGAGGTTCGGAATGATGATTTCAAAAAGTTTTTAGACACACAAAAACAATTCCATGAAAAACGTTGCTTTCGCATGGTAAGGAGCTGTATTGAGCGGTATTTGCCCTTTTTACAGAAATTCATAAAATGTCGGGCAAAACTATGGCAGCTTTATTTACTGGGCACGATGAACATCGCTGCAACATATAGCAGCACACCAGGAATAAAGCCGGTCACAAAGGTTAATATGGCACAAACCAGCCGAATAGCAGTGGGGTCAACCCCCAAATATTCTCCAACCCCACCGCAGACGCCACCAATAAACTTGTTTGAATCAGATAGGGTCAACTTTTTCTCCATATGCTCACCTCTGCTTTACTCTATGATTTCGGGGCGGTGGTTATACTTTGCGAAAAGTAAAAACCGTATTATTGGCGGTAAACACTATCGGATGAAGCGATACGGATATCTTCATCCTGCAAGACCCGTATTACATTTTCAGGATTTTCCACCCGAAGGATGACCATTGCATTTTTTTGGGCGACATTTCCAACAAAGGCATACATGTATTCAATGCCAATCCCCTTGTTATCCAACACAGCCAGGGCTTTTGAAAGGCCCCCCGGTTTATCTTCCACCTCGATGGCAATGACCCGGTTGATGCTGACGGCGAACCCATGCTGGTCCAATACCTGCTTTGCTTTGTCGGGTTGATTGACGATAAGCCTTAAGATGCCGAAATCGGCAGTATCCGCAATAGATAAGGCAGTAATGTCGATATGATTGTCGCCCAGTAGCTGTGTGACCTCCGCAAGCCGGCCATGTTTATTCTCAAGAAAAATGGATATTTGCTTGATCAACATATTATCCCCTCCGACCAGTTTATCCTTTATCACCATTATAGACCAATCTGATGGATGGAGGCAAGAACATCCTGCAGGAATGTTTCGAGATCGGGGTTTGTAGTTACTGTTCACAGGTAAGCAGGCACAGCCTGCTGAATGAAGGAGAGAATCTGAACCCAATTTGCGCCTGAAACCTGATCGAATAAAGCCTTTTTCCCGGGAAAAAGGCCTGTACGCGATAACTGAATGATTCTTCATTGGGAGTGTGACTGAAAGCCTGCTTAAGGCAGGTATAACTGTTGCCCTGCGTATATGGTTGCATCCGCGAGCTGGTTGAGCTTCTTTATTTCGTAAATGTATTTGCGTATATCTTTGTTCGCGGCATTTTCCTGTGCGATGTCCCAAAGGGTGTCACCGGGCATGACAATGACTGTACGGCATTGTGCTTCCTCAACCCTGGCTGTGGCCACGATGGAGCTGGCAACCATGATTGTGACCACCAGCAGAAACAGAAATGAAAAAAACCTTTTTTGATTGTGTAAGCGTAATTTTCTTTTCATACGAGCCGCCTCCTGAACGGATGTTCTGTTATTATTTTATCGAACATCCGTTCATTTGTCAACGGTTTTTCGAACATTTGTTTGACATTTTTTTTATTCATGGTATAATAATCCTAAAAGAGTAAGGATTGCGAGGGGTTTGAATGAGGTACAAAGATACGGATAAGAAAAAAAAGATTCTGGATTTTGTCAACAGGCAGGTAATGGAGAAGGGATATCCTCCATCTGTTCGCGAAATTTGCAAGGCTGTTGGCTTTAAATCCACTTCTACCGTTCACGCATATTTATCCAGCCTCGAGGACGAGGGGCTCATCTCCAAGGATCCTACCAAAACCCGTGCACTAAGAATTATTGACGAAAACAGTAAAAGCCTTGAGGGCTATATTTCCGATCATGAAATTGAAAACATTCCCATACTGGGGCGGGTTACCGCAGGTCAGCCCATCCTTGCCGTTGAAAATATCGAAGACACCTTCCCCATCCCGGTTGAATACCTGGAAAATTCAACCACCTTCATGTTGAGGATCAAAGGCGACAGCATGGTTGACGCGGGCATTCTCGACGGCGATTATGTGGTGGTCAAACAACAGAACACCGCCGCTAACGGTGATATCGTCGTGGCCCTCATCGAAGATGAAGCAACCGTTAAAACATTCTACAAGGAAAAAAATCATTATCGCCTGCAGCCACAAAACGATGCCTATGAACCCATCATTGTCACCGAAAACCTTTCCATCCTCGGAAAGGTCATCGCATTGTTCAGAAAGTTCAAATAACTGGGTAAAACACAAGCGTATTGAAGGTTGAACCATGGGCGATAAAGATACCACAAAGCGATACCAGAAAGTAACCAGAGGCACAGTTAAGGCAGAACGAAACTTCGTTCTGCCTTTTTGGTATTCTCACCGGAAATGCTGCAAATTGGGGTTACCCTAACCAAAGGAAGCGTTTTCCGAGGAGCTTTTCATTGTTTGTTTAATCCTCTCTAAGGTGAGTTTCGTGGGGTATATTGGTTTGCTAATTCAACGCTGAAAAGCCGAACAGTCTATGTTCAACCGTACCTAAACATGGATTGTTTCCGTATATATATTTGTGATTTCAACCCGGGGGTCGGCCTCAATAAAGTCGACAACGCTAGACAGCATGCTGTCTGCATGGGATGCTTCATTGGAAACACAGGAGAACCCCATTTCACATTTATTCCATTCATCCTGTCTACCGGTCTCGGCTGCAGATACATTGTATTTTGCCTTTATCTTTGCAAGGATACTTTTAATAACACTTCTTTTGTCCTTCAAGCTTGTCATTCCCCCGATATACAGGGTTATAATCAATATGCCCACAACCACAGCAAGTTCTCCTTTATTGCGCTCGTTCCTGGATACGCCTGTGTCTTCTTTCCTTCATTCAGCTTACTCTGAATATTGCACCAAAGCAAGGGCTTTGTCAAACGTTTGCAGCGCGTTACTTCGCTTATGGTTTCATAAAATTTCTCATTTCAGCGCGTCATGAAGGTGCTTTTAGGGTCTGTGGGTTTGTTTATATAATCGTTGTTTAGTTTATTTGTTTTATCCGCACATTGTCAAACTGTTTTTTGATGATATGACCGGGATGAGATGGTTCGGTCATTCCTTTGTTTCTTCTCCCCATACCATCGCCAGGCACTCGAACAGCGCCAGCACCTCTGCCCTGGTAATGGGAGCATGCCACTTGCTTTCACCGTTGTTACCAAGAAGAATCCCCTTGTCCTTAAGACACATAATGGATGGGTAGAAATCCATCGGAACACCGTCCGCGGGATCGGCATCTGTTAATTGCCTGAACCATCCATAGCTTTTAGGACCGTCTTTACTGATATCAGGATTGAGTATTATTATGGTTTTCTGGTTATCGCGAAATGCCGGGGTTTCGTTTTTAATTGCCATGGTGTGATATATTCCGCCTTCTTTGATCTGTTCACTCCACAAGTAATTAGCCAGTGCGTAAAATACTTCACCGCGGGTCATGGGTTTAAGTGGCATATAAGGCTAAGCTCAAGCCTTGAGAGACTCAGTTAAGCCTTTTTATCCTTACGTTGTCAAACCCGGAGCATTCATCGTACCAAAACCCAGTCTGCCATTTTGAATTCTGTTATAAATCGTATAACACAAGCCTCCAGGTATAATTGCAACCAAGAGAAACAACACAGCTTCCCCTATGTTTCAAAAGTGAAAGCCACGTTGCTTATTTTATAGTTGTCACAATAAGCACCATGCTTTGTACGCTTTCGTTTCCAGTAGCATCATATGAAGCAACTGTATATACATATTTTGTATTTGGGGTTAAGCCTGTGTTGCTAAAACTTGTTGAAGCAGAGGTTGCAACAGGAACGCCATCTCTGTAGATGCGGTAGCCGGTTATACTCGTATTGTCTACCGACTCATCCCATGCCAGGCTAACCTGATTATTTGTAACCGAGGCAACCCGTAAGTGTACCGGTATTGTTGGTGCCTCGGTGTCTGTGCCAGCACCCGCCGGTGGTTTTGTTTTTATTTGAAGCTGATCAATCTCCCCATCAAAGGCGATTGGCTTTTCAAAACCTATATACAATGGATATTCACTGGTCTGAACAGCACCATAAGTATATAGCTTTGCTTTTTGAACACCATCAACATACAAGCAGGCTGAATGGCCATCATAGTATGTTTCGTAGTGATGGCAGTTTGTATCGTTGATCCCTGCATTATACGAATTGACCTGCACAATTCCGTCAGCTGACCTGACTTGAAAGCATACGGAGTTTTTGAAAACACTTAATGCGTATCCGTCGCGTTTTTGTAAAATGTACCCCCCTCTGTCCACAGTCGATTTTTTTGCATAGACCGAAACATATAATGAATTCATCCCTGATAAAATATCCGAATCTTCTGCCCGTAAATATACTCCTTTTTCCTTGGAAAAGGATAAAGCCTTACCCTCGACGGAACTGCTTACAAAATCAAGGCTGCCAGTGTATGGGCTTTCATTTTTAAGGGCGTTTATTTCACAACCATGACCCGAAGTATCGTTAATGTTTCCGTTAAAGTTAAGGGTCAGGACATTTTCCTGTCTTTGTGGCACAACCGCAATTGTTACATTCGCGGGCAAAGAATCAAGCTGTCCATCGCTTGTTTGATAAGTAAAGCTGTCAATCCCGCTGTAGCCCTCATTCGGGGTGTAAATGACCGTATTTGCTCCAACCTGAACCACATTGCCATGTGTTGGTGTACCAACAATTTCATAGAAGAGGTAATCATTATCAGGGTCTTTTCCCTTCAGATTCATCAGTATCTGCCCCCCGACATCTAATGAAGCAGAAAAGTTCTCAGCCAAAGGCTGTTCATTGACACCTGTTACATGAATACTAACAGTAGCAGTCGTTGAGTAGCTGTATGAATCATGAACTTTATAGGTAAACGAGTCTTCCCCATAATAATCAGCCGCAGGGATGTACCTGACCACAGGAACCGTTCCATCGGTATACAACCCGTAAAGGAATCCGTGTTTCGGCCAGCTGACAATATGGTAGGTCAAAGGATCGTTTTCACCATCAATCGCCTGTAAATTGATATCAATTTCGCCGTCCTCGACAACCGAAACGCTTTGAGCCTGAATTTGGGGGCGTGCATTATTCAGGATACCTGTTTTTATCGATACATTGCTTGTCTTTCCACTGGTATTGCCATAAGCGTCGAAAGCTTGTACTGCATAGGCGTAAGCAGTATCTGGTTTCAGCCCCAAGTCGGAAAAAGCTGCATTGTATGAAATACCAATACATTTATTATTCCGGTATATCTTATAGCCTGAAACCCTGTCGTTGTCGGTAGAGCCAACCCAGGATAAATTAATCTGAGCACTGGATACTGCCTGTGCTGACAAACTTGAAGGCATGGACGGGGGCTGAGCATCTGCAGGAACTTTCATCACCAGGCGAATCCCTGTACTGCCATGACTGAAATAAATCTCATGCGATTCCCGGTAATAGGAAGTGAACCTGAAAGCGTCAGTATAGTATCTCCAACCTCCCCTGAGTATTTTTTTGTAAGGGTATTCTGCCGTGTGGTTTATGTAAGGACTGCCATCGTCTGGCACGTCGTTATAATTATTTTTCCAGTCATCTTCACACCATTCATATACATTACCATAAATGTCATATAACCCATATGGGTTCGGAAGAAGCTGGGCTGTTTCCGGAAGTCCGGAAAATATGTTATCGCTTCGGCCCCACCATGCATATTGATCCAGCTTGAAAGAAGAGGAATCAACAGGCAGGATCCCATATGCTTCTCCGAAAAAGTAGGGTGCATTTCGGTATGGATTGGTTTGAGGTCCCCTGGCAAAATATTCCCATTCCGCTTCGCTCGGAAGACGGAATTCACCAAGCCCCAGTGCATTCAGTTCATTGATAAACTCGTGGGCATCGAGGTCGTCCCCCATTCCCGGAGTATCTCCCCATGGCAAATTTACTACCGGCTTTCTATTCCCACGCATCCATTCTACGTTCGCACCCGTATGATTATTAGCGTCGATGGAATTGCAGCCCATTACGGCAATCAACTGCTCCTGGGTCGTTTCGGTGGTCTGAACATAAAACTCATAGCCAATGTTTACCCGGTGAGCTACCTGCGGGTAATCTTGAGAAGCCCAGGGATCCTGGTTGATGTTGCCCATCATGTAGCTTCCGGAAGGAATGCGCACAAAATCCATTTTCACCCCGCCCGGAAGTGTAATGGTTTTCTTTTCGGGGGTAAAGGCATAAAGCGTTTTATTGCCATCCATTGTGATGGTTATCTGCTCCAGGGTGCCATAAGCATCTCCATACCAATGCCCAAAGCCGTATCCACCATGAGGCACAGCGGTGATTTTAACCTGCTCGCCCTTGAAATAAGCCTCTTTCTCGGGAATAAACTCGAGGTTGGCGTGTTCCGCAACAACCTTTAGGGTATAGGTAACAGAAGCATCAGGGGTTGGTGTGACTGTAGGTTTTGGCGTGGCTGTTGGTGTAACGGTTGGGGTGGTTGTTGGCGTTGGTGTGGGTGTGTCTGTTGGTTTTGGCGTGGCTGTTGGGATAACAGTTGGGGTGGTTGTTGGCGTTGTTGTGCCTGTTGGTTTTGGCGTGTTGGTTGGCGCAACGGTTGGTATGGTTGTTGGCGTTGTTGTGCCTGTTGGTTTTGGCGTGGCTGTTGGGTTTGTAATTGGGGTTGGTACAATTGTCGGGTTTGAAACTGGTGTTTTTGTTGGTGTTGGTATCGGTGTAGAGTTAGCATGACTACCCGTGCTTAATCGGTAGGATATCGCTTTTCCTCCAGCTTCCATTGTAACCTGCTGCGGCTTCTCATCCATGAAAACGCCATCCGAAGCGATAATGGCATGCTTTATTCGTGTTCCTCCGGTTATCTCTGCTTTGGCAGATACCGTAAGGCTTTCAATAAACGCATTCTCTTTTGCCTGAATAAATGTTCCCATTCCTTCTTTGCAAATGACAAGGCTATTTATTGTTCCATCCTGCAAGGAAACAACTGCTTGAGGTGCTTCCACCATCATTTCATCAAAACTGCCGGCAAGAACAATTTCCGTGCCCTCCGGCGCACCAGACACATATACTCGATTGAAACCGGAACCTGCCAAACCTTTTTCCTGCAACACTGCATTCCGTCCCAGTATAACCGTGTTAACAGTGGTTATACCTTCTGCAGTAAGGTTTACCTCCCCCTCCTTGGTCAAAACTACAACTTCATTTTCAAGAAGCGTATCGGTAAGGGAGATTATAGTATTGGCACCGGATGCAATGATCGTTCTGCCTTTAACAGCTGTGCTGGTAAGCTTTACAGAACCATTTTCAACCCCTTCGGTGATATACAGGTCACCATTGATACAGGTATCCTTCAGCGTAACACCATTGGAGGAAACCACCATGTTTCCTGAAACCACCCTTTTATATGTTCCACTGGTGTTGAGCAGCTCTCCCATGACATTGTCTATCATTTTCACCGCCTCACAGCGGCTGAGGTTTGCCGTGGGGGCAAACAGATTTCCAGGCCTTCCGGTAACATAACCTGCCTTTGTCATAATACCAACCGAACCTAATGCCCATTCCGCTATCTGCCCGGCATCCGCATAATTCAGAGCAGAATCTATATGATCCCCCTGCAACGAGAATGCCCTTGCCAGGATAACTGCTGCTTCCTGTCTGCTGATCACAGCTTCAGGGTTCATATTTCCTTTATTATCACCGCTGATGATTCCAGCTTTATAAGCTTTGGCAATTTCATCAGCGTACCATGCTCCGGGTTTTACATCTGCAAAGCTTATGTCCTTTTTTTGTGAATAGTTGAATATACGGTTTAAAAGCGTAACAAACTCTGCCCGGGTAATGCTGTCATTTGGGCCAAACCTGCCGTCGCCATATCCTCTTGCAAGACCTTGATGCACCCATTTATGGATCACTGTTTCTGCCCAATGGCCTTTGAGATCAATCGGCTCCAACCCTTGCTCCGAAGCAAAAGAAGCCGTTGGTGAACAGATTGATGCCAAACATAGGATCAAAAAGCTTAAAACAACAGAAAATATCCTCATTACATTGTTTTTCATATGGTTTTTCATATGCCCCACAAAAACAAACCTCCCTGCTTAACCCTTATTTCATTGCAATCGCCGGATAACCACTGGTATTCTGCATGAAAACCTATCTTAGGTACTTTATGTTTTTGATGATATGACCGGGATGAGATGGTCCGGTCATTCCTTTGTTTCTTCTCCCCACACCTTTGCCAGGCGCTCGAACAGCGCCAGTACCTCTGCCCTGGTAATGGGATCATGCCACTTGCTTTCACCGTTGTTACCAAGGAGAATCCCCTTGTCCTTAAGGCACATAATGGACGGGTAGAAATCCATCGGAACACCTTCTGCGGGATCGGCATCTGTTAATTGCCTGAACCATCCATAGCTTTTGGGACCGTCTTTACTGATATCAGGATTGAGTATTATTATGGTTTTCAAGTTATCGCGAAATGCCGGGGTTTCGTTTTTAACTGCCATGGTGTAATATATTCCACCTTCTTTGATCTGTTCACTCCACAAGTAATTAGCCAGTGCGTAAAAAACTTCTCCACGGGTCATGGGCTGTTGTATAGTTTTCTTTGTATATTGATCGGGATAAACCAAACCATCCTTTGCAGCAACCACATAAGGCGTGTACCAATCATTCCCGATCTGCTCTGCGAATCGGATCCAGCTTTCAGCATCCTCTTGCGCCTTTTGCTCTATTCGTTTCTCAGAGCTGTTAAACCTGGCCAGCATTGTAAGAACTTCGGTACGGTTTACCAGATTACCGCCTTTAAATGTTCCATCCGGGAAACCCCTGATAAGTTTTCTGTATACTGACATCGGAATATGGTGAGCGTACCATTCATCTCCGCGAATATCCGTGAAGGTAAGCTGCGCCAACCCTCTTAAGTTCTCCTGATAGCCTGCAGTAAGGGTAATAACGGGCTCTCTTTTCATCATGAAACCATAGGTGGGATTCAAGATGTTATCGCGAATGTCTGCACTTTCATATAAAAGCTCCAAAAGCCTGACCATTTCCGGATAGTCTTCTGTGATGAGGCTTTCTTCCGGGCTGGATGTGCCATCTGGTATTGGTGTTGGTATTGGTGTTGGCAACCCGGTAGGGGTAGGTGTTGGGGTCGAGGTTGATGCAACAGGATTTGGGTTTATTACCGGGGTTGTATCCGGCGTAGCGGTTGGAGCCACGCTCGGCTTAGTCGTCGGAGTAGGGCTGGGGGTATCCGTCGGGGTTGGACTGGGCTTATCCGTCGGCGTCGGGCTGGGCTTATCCGTCGGTGTGGGCGTCGGTCCTACCGCGGTTTTTGCTTTCACGGCCAGGCATTGAACACTGGTATTACCCGCTGCATCATATGCCGCAATTGTATAGCTGTACTCAGCCCCGGCTGCCAGGCCTGTATCGGTGTAGCTGTTCACAGCACTTGTGGCAGCTTGTACATCATTTCTGAAAATACGGTAACCAGCCACCCCCACATTATCACTTGAAGGTGTCCAGTTTAACCTGATGGCACTGTTTGATTGGACAGAAGCACTTAAGCCCTGTGGAACGGAGGGAGACTGGGTGTCTGCCTCAGCAGAAAACCTGACTCTGCGTACCTCGATATTCGTAAAAGTTGCACTTTTGTTAAGCCAGGTATAAAGTGCAACAGAGCCCCTTGATAAGGAGTTGTCCGTAACAGGGTAGCCAAAAATATCTTCATCATCCATATAAGCCTTGATTTGATCGTTATGAACATTTACACGGATTTTAACTGTCCTGCTTACAGGATAGCTTCCTTTGGTACTGGCTAAAACTGTTTCCACCCCATTCACTTTCTTGATAAGCCTTCGGAAATCCTGCCTGGAATCAAATTCGAGTTTATAGTAGTTCGATGGATCCTGGTATCGGAAAAAAAGACCGAATGCACTTTCCATCGAAATTATTTCAGCATATAATTCATAATTATCCCAGTTTAGCGCTGCTTGTTCATCCCAATATGCAAATGTACCCCGGCGGTTATCTACAGTTGTTCCGGTACCATTATAAATCCAGGAGCTTTGATATACACAGTTATAGCTGGTAAACTCCCAGCATGAAGGAGCTGATATATCACCCTCATCGATTACCGTCCACCCATCTATATTGCGGTCTGCAAAATCCTCACGGGGCATGATGCATGTAAACACAACCAGGGTATCGCGCTTTATTTTGTTTGGAGTTGCTGCTAGATCAAGTACTCCATTTACTGTTAAAGTGTATTCCATGTTTTTGAGTAAGGGGCTTGTTGTTAATGTCACAGTTTGCCCATCTGTGCTGAGCGATGAGGAAAAAACCGTGATGCTGTTATTCAGAACATAGTTTGCCACAGCTTGAGCACTGGCAGGATCCAGCTTCTCGCTGAATTCAATGATTAGTTCGTTTTGGTTGTGGCCAACAGCAAGGGATTTTATTTGAGGAGCAACCGTATCGGTGGATGTTACGGCGATCACTTGGTTAGATACTGCACTTTCGTTGCCGGAAAAATCAACGGCTGAAACGGTATAGGTATATGAGTGGTTGTCGGTTATGGTTGCATCCTTGTAACTTGCGAATGGATTGGTTCCAATCTTCTTCCCATCCCGGTAAATGTTGTAGTCATACACACCGGTGTTGTCATTGGATTCATTCCACTGTAGATTCACTTCATTAGGTGCTGTTCCTGTTACCTGAAGCCCGGATGGTGCGGATGGCGCGGTGTTGTCTGCAAAGCTGCCATAAGCGCCCATGTCGCTGCCCAATACGCCGGTTCCAACTGCAGGCGACCCTTTCTGAAGCCTTAACCCATCATCGTTGGTAAAGGGTATTCCATCGTCACCTAAGGGATTTTCCAAATCCATAAACCCAGGGTTTTCGCCAATAATACTGTTGATATTATACTCAGGCTGTTTTGGGGGATATGACCAATCCGGGTCGTGCAGGTTATAGTTAACCATCGACCCGGGTTTGCTGCTTTCCCGATATACCTGTGTACCTCCACCGTTATTATAAAAAATGTTGTTCAGAATAACCGTATGGTGGCAGTTATCGGCAATGCTAAGCCCGGTGTTGTATGTGTTGACGACTGTGTTATTGATAATGGTAAAATTGTTCACATTCACCCCAAGAAGAATACCGGCAGCCCTTGAGTCAATAAATATGTTGTTCCGGATCGTAAAATCGCTAATGGCATCTATTCCACCGCTTTGCTCGGTTATATCTGCTGTCATTAGCATTTGTCCAAAATTTGAAAAACAATTTTTCTCAATTAAGATGTCGTGGGCAAAATTAATTTCCGGATTGTTGGAAAATGTCTGCATGGCATCAATGTGACCAGTTGCTTCTTCGTCATGGTAATCGTGAAAATAATTACCTCTGATAATGTGCCCCGTACCAAAGAACCTGAGCGCATCACAATCACCAGATAATTTCTCACCGGTGAAAGTATCGTAAGTGACGGCATGCATGATCTCATTGTCCTCAACAATCCAGTTCTTGCCGTATATTGTCAAAGCGACGCTCAACATGCGATAAATTACGTTGTTTCGAACTACAATATTATCTGCAGTATGACCGTGTACAGACAGACCCTTGTTTTCATGAATAAAGTTATTGTTTAATTCTATGTGACGGGCATTCCTGAGATATGCCCACCTGTTCCAGGAAGAATCTCCGACTGATGTGATCTCAAAATTTTCAACTTTGACATATTCGACATACTTTAAATCAGACCCCTGGAATGTAATTCCTTTAATAACAGCATTCTTCGCTGTGTTTGCCGGAACGTAATTCTTAAGCACAGGATCATATAATTCATTTGGCTTCATCAGCGATTTATCCGGTGCAGAAACAGCCTTTATGGTAATATAGTTCCCGACGGTACCACTTCGCTTGATCGTGACGGCTTCATAACTGCCGGGCTTTACGATGGCGGTTTCCCCCGGGTTCAGTGTATCCGCCGCTTTTTGTACAGTACGCCATGGCAGGCTTTCAGTCCCGGGGTTTGAGTCATTGGCCGATGGGTGTTTTTGATCCACATAAAATGTAGTCATTGAACCTGCTGGTAAGTTTTCAGCCAAGACAACCGCACTTTCAAGATACAACTGCTTTAACGTCTTCGCACTCACAGGAATGCAGCATATAAAGAAAAAGATACCTGTGAACAGAATAATACCAAGTCTTTGTAAGATATTTAACTTATTCATTGGGCGACCTCCGCTTTCCAAGCACCATAACAAAAAGATCACTTGTTCAAATCCTCTTTGCTCATCGTGTTATTTAACTGTGTATTAAAAAACATCTGATGGGGCATATGAAATATGAGCTTTAGGGCAACACATAGAGTAATTCGTATAAAACGGCTACTTTTTTGTCGTTCAAACCGCGAGTGGCTCTCCATATTTTCCCATTAGTTTCATATTTATGACTTATCTTCATATTACAATTGTGGTATTCTATTTACAAGTTATTTGCACGAAGTAGTGTTTTTGTCATTTAGTTGTAGTGACTTTTGCACAGGTGATTGTGCTTTTAGCACTGTACGTTGGTCATACAGCTTTAAAGCTCTTTTATCTGAATATTTGTGTTACAGAATACCGATTTAGTGGAATATCATGATTAGAACCTTATTGAATAAGCTTCTGCTATTGGTTTGTGAGCATGGCTCACTTTGAATGATCTTAGGAGGAATGGCTTTGCCTTCAGTATTAATCATCGACGATGAATCCGCGATTCTGGACAACCTTCAGTTCAACCTCGAGCTTTACGGTTTTTCCGTTTGGAAGGCACACAATGGTATTGAGGGGATTGAGTTGTTTCAAAAAAATATAGATGTTGTTGATGCGGTCATTACCGATATGAAAATGCCCGGAATTACCGGGTTGGAAGTGGTGAAAAGAATTCATGTCCTGCAACCCGATATTGGCATCATCGTGCTCACAGGCCATGGGGACATGGAAAATGCCATTGCGTCCATGCGGGAAGGCGCGTTCAATTACCTGCAAAAGCCCTTCCAGATGGAAAACCTGGTGCTAAGCCTCCAAAACGCAATCCAGAAAAAAAATATCATGCTCGAGAACAGAAAGCTGCAGGAGGATCTGATCCAAAAGAACCGCTACCTGCAAGGTCTTCATGATTCCGCACAGTTGATCCTGATGCAATATGCCCCGCTGCGCCTTCCGAAATTCACCTCTTATGATGCAGCTTATATTTACAAAAGCTGCGACAAGGTCGGCGGAGACATGCTGGATGTCTTTGAATCAAAGGACTTTCTGTTTTTCTACATCTTTGACGTCTGCAGCCACGGCATCCTCGCCGCCGTGAACACCATCATCATCAAGGCTTATTTTTGCAAACTGAAAAATTACCATCGCGAAATGGATATTCCATTGCAGCTGAAAGATGATTTCCGGGACTTGAATCTGGAGTTATGTAAAAATACACCATCGGGTATTTTTGCCACTGTTTTCGCAGGCTGCATCGAGAAGGAAACAAACCGGATGTACTATGTATCAGCAGGTCATATCGACCAATACCTTGTAAGGAACAATGCTCTTGTTCCATTGTCTTCCTCCGGGACAATCCTGGGCTCTTTTGAAAACGCGCATTATGATGTTTATCACCACCAGCTGTTAAGCGGCGACAAGCTACTGATGTTTACCGATGGTTTGCCGGAAACCTGGGAAAGAAAAGCGGAGCAATCCTTCGTGAGCCTGCTTGAAAGCGTGAAGGCAGAACCGGTGGATAAGATGATTGAAAAGATCAACAGTGAAGTAATACGATCCTCAAATGAGGCTCCCGACGACGATCTCACCATTCTGGCACTGTCTGTGAAACCATAAGAAAACTTGCAGGGAGAGAATTAAATCGTATGAGATACTCAAAAGAAAAGATTCTTGAGAAGTTCATGCACATCATCGTTGAAATCGCGCATGTGATCAACCAAAAGCAGGCGCTCGATGAGATGCTTCTGAAAATTCTGAAGCTGCTTCAGGATTATCTTGATATTCCATCAGCCTTTATCTGCCTGCACGACAACATGTCAAAAAGCCTTCAGCTTTCTTCACAGGTGGGTTTGGATACCCGTCTGTCAGCCTGTTGCTATCCAAAAACAAAGCAACCCTGCAAAAAGGTTTATTCGGAAAAATGCCATAGCGCCTACATTCAATGTACTACCTACAGCGAGAATATTCCCCGGGAGGATCTGATCAGCGACAACCTGTTCAAATCGGGCTTTCCCGAGGATATGAGCATGATCCATATCCCTATTCTTTCTGATGTTGAGATTCATGGGCTTTTACATGTGCTCATTCCTGAAACGCAAAAGAAGCTTTTTCTGGAGGAAACAACGATCTTAAATCTGGTTGCCAGCAAAATCGGAGCCGGCCTGAAACGCAAGCAGCTTGAAAGTGAACTGCAGCAGTATGCCGACAATCTGGAAAAAACGGTCAAGCGCCGGACTGACGAACTGCGGGAAAAGGATATCCAACTCATACAATCGGGTAAGCTGGCGACATTGGGCGAAATGGCAACCGGTATCGCCCATGAAATTAACCAGCCACTGGGGGCTATCAGCCTGATCGTTCAGGGTCTTCAAAAAGCCAAGGAACTCGATAAGCTCAGTGACACGATGCTGTGTGACAAACTAAAGTCCATCCACTCACAGGTGGATCGTATCAATAAAATTATCCAGCATCTGCGGGTTTTTGGCCGAAATGCCAACGACGCAGGAGAAAAGATCAATATCAACAAGCCCATGAACGATGTATTTGATCTGATCGGCCGACAGTTGGAGCATCACTGCGTGAAGGTAGAGTTTTATCTGGATAGCGATTTGTATGTTCTTGCCGACGCTAACCGGCTGGAGCAGGTGTTTCTGAATATCATCGGCAATGCCAGAGACGCGCTGGACATACAGGAGAAAACCGTAAACCAGTTCAGGCAGATCAGCAACCCGCCTGCCTGGGTGACAAACTGGGAGAAGAGAATAATCATCCGATCCTACCAAAAAGCCAACCGGGTGATCGTCGACATTGAAGATAACGCCGGGGGAATTCCCAAGCATATCCTCGATAAAATATTCGACCCTTTTTATACGACAAAAGAGGTTGGTAAGGGAACGGGTCTCGGTTTGTACATTTCCTATGGAATCATCCATGATCTGGGCGGAGAAATTCAGGTGAACACGACAACCGGTGTTGGCTCTGTATTTTCGGTCATTCTCCCCGCTGCGGCGGAATGAATATGCTGTAGCAAAATTCCCGGCAAATCATACTATGCGGAATATAACCTTAAATTCCGTAGGCCAAATAAAAACAGCCTCCGCTTTTATCAGCAGAGGCTTTATTTACATTAAAAGCTATAAAGCAGGCAACGCCCGTAATCAAATCACAGAACAAGAATAATAAGGTACTAATCAAACTCTTCAAGCAGCTTCAATTGTGCGTGAATGTTCGTGCTCATTTTCCCCCTGTAAACAGCAAAATCCTTTTTCAACCGCTCTGTTTCAAACTGGATGCGAATCACTTCCCTGTTGGCCTCTTCAATCATGGTTCTCATCTTGTTGTTCGCTTCGGCTATGATATTCTCGGCTTTTCGTTCGGCGTTGGCAACGATCTCGCCACTGGTTTGCTGCGCAAGAATGAGGCTGTTTTTTAGTGTATCTTCAATTTTTTCAAAATAGGACAACCTGTCCTTCAACTCCATGGTTTGATCCTTTACCTTCATCATCTCGTGAATATAGTCAGAATAATCCTCAATGACCTTCTGGACTACTTCATAGACCTGATCCTCATTCAGACCGCCCACCATGGATTTGCGAAAAACAATATTTGACAGATCGTTTGGTGTATAATTCATAATGCTGTCCTCCGACGCTAACTACTTCGCCCGCAACAAAATAGCGGCTCCTCATTGCTTCAAAGCTTGTTGCAATAAGGTACTATAAGCCCAGGAATGAAAATAGTTTTAAAAGAATAAATTCAAGCAAACCCAACAGAATACATGCGATAAAAGGCGAAGCATCAAACCTGAGGGCTTTCCCATATTCGGATTTGCTTATCATCTTTCTTACCGGTGACAATATGGGCTCTGTTATATCGGTAACAAACTGCTTTAGCTTGTTTTCCTTTGGTATAACTACCAGAGAAAATAGAAAACGAAGCAAAACCAAACCACCGACAACCCTGAAAAAAATAATGACCGCTGTTCCTAAAACCGGCTTCAAAAGTATAAAACTCAGGCATAATGGTGTTTGTGTTAGCATAATCATGCAGGTTTCCTGCCCTGGAACCCGTCGTTGGAATAAACAGGCTTTATCGAAGGTCTCCGAGGCATTTGCGACATTCGTTATTATTTTGCCCAAGGGAATGCCCCTTTATTATGCAGGTCTTCCTTTGTCTCCCCAAGAATATCCACACTGTTCGGGGCAGCAAGGAATATTCCGGACGAGACCTTTTGAATGTTTCCGTCCAGTGAATATACGGCTCCACTTAAAAAGTCGACGATCCTTTGCGCGATCTGAGTTTCAATGTTTTCGACATTCATGACGATAGAGCGGTTTGCCCTCAGATGATCGCAAATTTCCTTTGCGTCGTTGATATTTTGCGGTGTGACAACAACCACCTTGGTGGTGGCGCTGTTGTTCAGATTCAACACCTTGCCGTGATTCTTCCTTGGAAAAGCGGCCGTCTTTTCATTTTTCTGACCGTTCTGTTCCATATCATCTTCGTCAAAGATTTCTTCCTCAACCTCTTGTGTTTCCCATCCGACAAAATCGAGCATCTTGTTCAAAATGTTTGCCATTTGTATCTTCCTCCTACTCCTCTTACGTAAAACAAGTTATGTACAAAGCTTAATACCCTGGAATACTGACATGGAGACGGTTTGGGAAATACCTACCGGCCCCTTGCTCCAAAAATACTGCTGCCTATTCTTACAATGTTGGCACCCTCCTCGATAGCCGTTTCAAAATCATTGCTCATGCCCATGGACAGATATTGCATAGTAATATTATCTAATTTTTCCCATCCAGTGTCAACAGCAATTTGCTTCAATTCACGGAAAACCCATCGAATATTTTCGGGGTTGTCTGTTTCCGGTGCAATGGTCATTAAGCCCTTGATCCTGATATGATCAAGCAATGAAACCTTCTGCAAAAAGGGAAACAATGCCTCAGGCTCCACACCCGCTTTTGTTTGTTCACCGGAAACATTCACCTGCACCAGACAATCAATGGTACGGTTTGCGGCGCAGGCTCTCTTTTGAAGCTCTTGCGCCAGTTCCAGCCGATCAAGTGAATGCACCATGGTAACCTTTCCGATGATGCTTTTCACTTTATTCGTCTGCAGCCTGCCGATTAAATGCCAGTTACAGCTCTCACCCAATATATCGTATTTTTCCAATAGTTCCTGAACCCTGTTTTCACCAAAATGAAAAACTTTTTTTTGAATGGCGGCTTCAATGAAATCTGCAGAAACCGTTTTGGACACCGCCACCAGCAGAATATCCTCCGGTTTGCGTCCGCTGCGCAGCGCCGCCGCCGCAATTCTTTCGCGTATACTTGCCAGATTATCTGCAAGCTTTTGTTGCTTTAAGGCTTCAAGCATCAGTCAATGACCTGTCCTTCCTCAATATTCTTCGGATTGACCACATAAATGTCAAAAGCGCTCACTGGATCAGTTTCAGAGGATCCAGCCAATGTGTCGATCACCGCAAAGGTATCCTGTTCGGCAACGACGACAACTCTTTTAATCACAGCCCGGTTCAGCCGTACCAGGATGACATCAGCGGTATTGTCATGGATATTCCGGTTGGCAAGACTTCTTACAGGGATTTTCAGCCCCTCAATGTTTTCAACAATCAGATCCGCACTGACATGCCGCAGATGAACGGTTTTTTCAACCATACGGTTAAAGGATACAGTAACGACGGTCTCATCACCCATGGGCTGCACTGATTCAACCATACCCGGAATTAACCCCTCCAGTCCGTCAACCTTCAAAGAAAGGGCGTTGCCATTCTGAATACGCCCGGCTTTTTTATTATCGACACAGCAGACATACCAGCTCTTTTCATTATTGACAAGCCTGGCAAAGGTTTGATCCTTTTTCACTGTAAAAGCCTCTTCCGCTCTGATCAAGCCAAGGGAGCCTCTATTTTCTTCTGCGGTATTTTGCTTGTCGGAATCCTTCAGTATAAGATCATCAGGGGTTAAATTCCCCATGTTCTCAGGCAAATATTTGATATCAGCGTTTTGATCGTCCCAGACCACCAACCCTGAAAAACTGGCTCGAATCATCATCGCATTTTGATTGAGGTTCTGTTTCAGCTTTTCAAGCTCATCCTTTTCATTTTGCAGATATAGCCGATCGGCCTGACCCTGAAACACTTCCTTGTTCCGATTGTATAACAATCGCTCCAACGCCGATTTTATACTTTGAATCGACGGCAAATCCTTCTGCGCGGCAAGGCTGGAAAGCTTGCTGGCTTCATTTTGAACCTGCTCACGAAATTCCGGGTGCTGCTCCAGGCTGTTTGGGTAGCTTTCAGCAACCTGACGAATGATATCCTCCTCCAGATCTTCAATTTTTTGAAGGGTCAGACTGCTGGTTTCATCGATGAGCATGGCATAATCGTACCTGCTTGGGACCCGTTCGGACGAGCTGACCCTTGGAATGATGATTCCATCCTTTGGAGCGGCGACAGCGATTTCTTCACGGATGAACACACCTTGAGACGAAATTTTCATCTCCAGCAACCCGGTGTCGAGGATGTCGGTTTCGATGCTGCCATGAAACAGACAGTTCCATAACGCCGGCAGATACAAAAGAGCAAATATCACGAGCAAAACCCGTGCAACTCCACCTTTTTGTTGTTTTTTTCGTACAAGCTTTTTCCGGGGCTTTCCTTGCGTGCCTTTATCCTTCGTACTCATTTTTCCCTCCGCAATACCGGTTTCATTCGGGCATTCGGAAACGGTTTGAAACCTTCATCGGTCACAGCTGCAACAGAGCATTGTTCAACAGCTCCTGAACGGCGCACAACACACCGATTCTTACATGGTCATATACCAGCCCGCCCTGAAGGTAGGCCGTGTAAGGCGGGCGTATGGGCGCATCCGCCGACAGTTCTATGGAAGAACCCTGGACAAAAGCTCCGGCCGCCATGATTACAGGGCAATCATAACCGGGCATTTCCCAAGGCTCGGGGGTCACGAAGGAATCGACGGGAGAAGCCTTTTGAATGCCACGGCAGAAAGCAATCACCGCTTCCGGGCTGTTCAGGCGAATGGCCTGGATGATGTCGCTGCGTTCCTGATCAAACGCCGGGCATGTTTCGTACCCCAGGCTTTCAAGCAACGAAGCTGCAAAAGCAGCACCCTTTAAGCTTTGTGCCACAGTATGGGGTGCTATGAACAAGCCCTGGTACAAAGCCCTGTTCTGACCCAGCGTAGCACCAACCTCACGGCCAAGCCCGGGCACCGTCATGCGGTAGGACGCCTGCTCGACCAGATCTTTTCTTCCGACCACGTATCCGCCGGAAAGAGCCAACCCCCCGCCGGGGTTTTTTATCAGGGAACCGGCAACGATATCGGCGCCTGCTTCCACAGGTTCTCTCTGCGCGGTAAATTCCCCATAGCAATTGTCTACCATGACCACAACATCGTTTTTTATCTGCTTTACAAAAACAACGGTTTTTTCAATATCCTCCACTGTAACCGGATCGCGCCATGCATATCCTCTGGAGCGCTGCAGGAATACCATTTTAGTTTTCGCGGTAATCGCTTTCGCCACTGAATCAAAATCAATGCCGCCGTCTTCAAGCAGTTCCACCTGACGGTAGGATACCCCATAATCCTTCAGGGAACCGTTTCCTGCCTCCCCTCGGATTCCAATGATCTCTTCGAGGGTATCATATGGTTTTCCTGTGACCGACAACATCTCGTCTCCGGGCCTTAAAACTCCATACAGGCACAAAGCAAGGGCATGGGTGCCGCAGGTGATCTGGTGCCGGACAAGAGCATCTTCGGCCTTGAAAACCTCGGCGTAGACCTGCTCGAGGATTTCCCGCCCTCTGTCGTTATAACCGTAACCGGTGGAGCTGTTAAAGTGCGTGTCGCTGACACGGTATTTCTGCATGGCCCGGATAACCTTACCCTGGTTCCAGGCGGCAATGCTGTCGATCCGGTCAAAAATTGAGCGGCATCTTTCTTCGGCGGTTGCTGCCTTCGCGATCAACCTGGGGGCGATGCCAAACATCTCATGAAATATATCGGTTTTTATCATTCGTTACTTTCCTCTTTCTCGCTGGTTAAGCCATCCAAACGGTTTTGAACCTGCTCAACGGTGATGGTACTGTTAAAACTGAAGGTACTGTTCAACGCCTTTTGATACATTTCTGCTGCTTGCTCTTTATGGCCGGTGTCCTCAAGTAACCTTCCGTAATCGTACCAGGCCTCGGGAAAATGCGGATTTTTCTCCTTCAGCTTTTCAAAAATTTCCCCGGCCTTATCCATTTCCCCCCGCAAATAATACAGGTGCCCAAGGTTGTCCAGAATGATGGTATTGTCGGGGTTGTATTCCAATGCTTCCAGGTTGAATCGCAGCGCTTCCTCCAAATCCCCCTGCTCTATCAGCAGATAGCCCAGGCTGCCATATATGGCTGTGGTTTTGTAGTTGACAATCACTTCCTTGAGCATGGTAACGGCTTGATCCAACTGGCCCCTTTTCCAAAGGACAATGGCAAGATTAGACTTTGCCAGATTTTTTTCGTCTTCTGATTTGCCCTGTGCCACGCATTCCTGAAGGATTTTTTCAGATTCCTCCAGCCGGCCTGTTTTCAGCAGCAGGAAACCATAATTCACCTTCATTTCATGGCTTGCTTTCGGAAACATGACAGCCTTTTCAAACAGCTTTAGTGCTTTATCCATATTGCCCTTTGCATATTCGGCCTGGCCACGCAACCGGTAAATCATTGCTCGGTTGGTAAACACCACTAACAGGATCCAGGCTGCCAGGCCGATAATACCGGCGTATGTATTGATGCGAAACAACAGATAGATGGCCAGCACCGGTACCGCGGCATACAGAATAAATTTTACCATTGGATTCACTTTCATATTGTCACCTTTTCATCTGTGTCATTCGAAAACATTCGAATGCACGAATACTCAATTATATATCTGTAATTTCACTGCATGAGCCCGATAATCATCGGAACAGGTTTGTGCAGTGAAACTGCTCGATTGATTGTTGTTTTCGGGCAGGCCAAACAGGAACCAAAAAGCTGCCCGTTCTAATAGTAGCATCACACAGGGCAGAATGCAATCCTGCCGGAAATAGCCGCAAAAGCACCAACCGGCTGTAGTGGCCGGTTTTAACACCGGAAGCTTCTAAATTTATGGCATTGATGAATCCGAGCCTGTAGTGAGGCTCTTACGGGACGAGCAATGGTGGATAGCCTGTGTTCGCTTCGTCTATATAATACCCTGTTTCAAATGTTTCACCGGTATCATCAGAACAAAGCTTTGTAAAGGCAATTGTGCCTTTGCCTTCCTGCAGAAGCCTTCGCTCATAACGTCCGTTGGAAGGATCCCTGTATTCCACCTCGTATACGCTTTGTCCGTTTCCCTGTGAAACTGAGATGATTTCAGTATAAATGCACGTGCTGTTGAACATTTCATCCTCGGGATACTGATACCAATAGTGGCCCTGCACAAAAGGATAGCGGATGAGCTCGAGCCCGTTAAAATCTGAATCCGGCATAAACGGAGCATACTTTACCTGAGACAGCAGGTTCTTTTCAATTCTGTACTCTAGTTCAATGGCAGCGGACACATCGGGGTTTTCTGCAACGGAGGGGTCGGAGACAAGGCCGGTAACCGTGTAAACCGGATTACCGTCTTCGGTATGAATTTCAGTGAGCGCGGCCCTGTGTCTATATTCGCCGGGGCCAATACAATTCCAGTTGAAACCGGTTTTCTGGGGCAAAAGCCCGCCGATACGCTCCATCAGGATCTGCCTGCCAATATCATTGCGCACGACAATTTGCTGATCCTCCAGGCTGGAGAAAACCTGCTCCAGGTATTTCTCTAATTCTTCGGTTAGTAGAAACGACCCTTTTTCAATGATTGCGGCATAACCCGCAATAATGGAAGAAACGTGGTTATCAGGGTTGTTCTTTACAAACTCCAGGTATCGGTTATAAAAATCTTTGGAGATCTGACGGGTGGTAAAATCGATGGCCGTATCTTCTCCGTATCCATACAGGTAACCATACAGATAGGAATCGTACAGATTGAGAACCTGATTGACCCTGATGGAATTCGGATAGTTCTCGATATATCCGGAAGTAATGAGCAGCCTTTTTTCCAGCTCTTCCTTTGGAATTGTAAGCTTTCCGTTTGTAACGGCAGGTGAGTCGGTTTCAGCCTGAACAATGCCGATGTAATCCCGGAACCAGCCTGACAGCATTCCTTCCCACTTCCTGTAAAGGCTGTAGTCGATGGCAGGAACCATGTGTCTGTTCACTTCCACCAGCCTCAATCCATTTAAAGCCAACTCATCAACATAAGCCTGATTGGTTTGCGGATCGGCGTTCCCGCTGAAATCCAGCCTTTCCAGATAATACTCAAGCCATGCTTTCTGGATGCTTTCAAGAATAAGAAGCATGCTGTCGGCTTCTTGAGGGGTTGCGGCTGCAATATGCTCTCCGACATACAACAAAAGTTCTGAGGGCAGGCGATCTGCAAAAACCAGATCCGCCATGTTTTGAACGACCGTTTCCCGGATGATGGTTTTTGGGGCTGAAATTACAGTCGTAAGCTCTCCGGTAGCTTCAGATGGGTGAGGCGTGCCGGAGGGCTGCGTTGCAGAACCGGTTGGAGATATCTCCGGCTTGTTTCCTGTAACGGCCTTTTTACCACACGCTAAAAAAACAAAGGCCACAAGCAGTATGCTGATAAACAATATAATCTGATAATTCCTTTTCATCTTTCCGGATGGGTATCCGTTTTGTCCCTCCCTGTAAAATACTTTGGGAAACGTTAAAAGTATCTGTAATAGTCAAATAACTTAACCAACCCTCAGCATGGCTTCCAGGGTCTTGCGGGCACCCTCGGCCACCATTGGGTCTATGTTGATCTCATGACGCATTAGTTTTAATGCCTGGTAAACGCTGCTTACAGAGGTTTTTTTCATATTCGGGCAAATAAAGCCCTGAGAAAGCATGTAGAAAACCTTTTCGGGGTTGTCTCGTTCGAGCTTGTGCAGAACACCCATTTCGGTACTGATCAGGAATTTTCGGTGTGGGCTGTTCTTTGCATAGGCAATGATTTCAGCCGTGCTTCCGGTAAAATCGGCCAACTGAACGACCTCGGGCCTGCATTCCGGGTGTGCGAGCAGCAGCGCGTCAGGATGTACCGCGCGAGCGGCCTCCACATCTCTTTTTTTGAACCGGTGATGTGTGACACAAAAACCCTTCCACAAATGAATTGTTTTTTCGGGTACCTGCTGTGCGATATAATGACCCAGGTTCTGATCCGGAACAAAAAGGATCTCTTTTTGTGGAAGAGACCGAATCACCCTTAACGCGTTGGAGGAGGTACAGCAAATATCACATTCGGCTTTTACTTCAGCCGAAGAATTAATGTAGCATACGGTAGCAGCACCGGGATACTTTTTCTTTTCCTCCCTGAGGGCATCGGCAGTAACCATGTCTGCCATAGGGCAGCCTGCATCGATTTCAGGCAGCAAAATGGTCTTTTCGGGTGACAGGATTTTAGCGCTTTCAGCCATAAAATGGACCCCGCAAAAGACCACTGTATCATAGTCTGAGGATGCACAATACTGGCTTAACCTGAAGGAATCTCCTACAACATCGGCTAAATCCTGTACTTCATCGATCTGATAATTATGGGCTACTATCACCGCGTTCTTTTCTCGTTTCAGTCTTTCAATTTCACCAACCATGTCGGTCGTATCCTGTGTCAAAGAATTCGTCAACTTGCGACCTCCTTTGATATGTTTTGCCTGATGAGTTTATTATAGCACATGAGGATCACTTGTACTATAAAAGCGTTCGAAAAGAGAACACAAAAAAATCCGGAGTCAAATCCGGACTTTTCTCATAAGAAAAATATCGTGTGAGGACATGCCCCAATGCGTCTGTGCCTAATGAAACTTCCGGGCGGTTCAGTCGTCTGAACCCCTGTTCCAGTTGACAACACCATAAACAATGCACAGCAGCGCGCTTAAAGCACTAAAAACATATGCCAGCAAGGCCCCTGTATCTTGTATTCCCAACATCATTCAAACCTCCCTCGCCTTAGCTTACTCTTTGTGCGCAAAGCACAGCTCGACATGCTTCTTGTCCAGATCCGGTTTTGTGAATAACCCGACAACAATGGTCACAATAGTCGATACAGAAAGTGAAATGATCAGCGGATCCAAATAAACAAGGTTTGTACCCATTGCCAGCGAGTCCACACCAAATATCAGCCTGCACAGCATCAATATGGCTGATTCCTTGGTATGCACAAAAAGCATCCAGAGCATACTGGTTGAGAAACCGGCCAGCATGCCAGAAATAGCAGCCTTTTTTGTAATCTTTCTGGAGTATAGTGCAGCAACATATAATGGTAAAAATGAAGACGCACAGATACCATAAAATAAACCGGTGCTGATAACAATGGCTCCGTTCCAGACCTTTGGCAGCACATAAGCCAGCACAACGGTAATGACAATCCCAATCACCAGTCCAACCCTGGTGATCAGCATGGTTCTTTTTTCATCCGCGTCCCTTTTACCAAACAAGTCTCTGCTGACTGCCGTGCCCATGGTGTGAAACTGCGAGCTGAGCGTTGACATCCCGGCAGATATGGCCACAATCATAAAAACCGCAACAAACCATTCGGGCATGATGTCATTAATGAACGCCGGAATGACCTCTTCACTGGAACCTGCGAAAACCTGAGCGATCTTGCCGTATTTTTCATAGAAGTATAAATTGGTCAACGGCCCAACCACATACACAACACCAACGGTCATCAGTATGAAAATGCCTCCGATGGGTACTGCGCGATTCAGCTGTTTGCCGCTTTTAACCGTCATGTACTTTACAACCAGCTGGGGTTGAGCCAGAGCCCCTACGCCAACACCGAGCACAATGGATGAAAAAACCACCAGCCAGTTTGGGGAAAAGGCTTCAGGCGTACTGGTCCAACCGGTAAAACCCGGCAGAATGCCGATGCTCTTGATCTGTTCCTGCACCTGCGGAAGGCTGGACAGGAGTGTCAGCCTTTCGTGCGCGGAGGTTATCCCACCAAGCTGTTGATAGACAAAGACAATAAAAATCAGCATCCCGACGATCATGAAAGATCCCTGAAAAGCATCGGCATACATTACACCTTTCAAGCCGCCGAAAAAAACATAGATGGCCACAAAAGCGGCAGAAATGAGCAGTGCTGTAATATATTGAATATTGAAGCTTCTTTGAATAAATGCTGCCACACCAATTAAAACAGCCGCCGCATATATGGGCATGAACAGAAAAATGATTGCGGCAGAGAATTTTTGAATAAATTTTGATTGATATCTTTCGCCAATAAATTCTGAAAAGGTTTTTGCGTTCAGGTTCTGCCCCATACTTCTTGTTCTTTTTCCAAAGAAGATAAACGCAACAAAAACTCCCAGAAAAATGTTCAGGAATGTGAGCCACAACAGGCTGAAGCCATGCTGTGCCGCAATGCCTCCGAAACCGACAATGGCGGATGTGCTGATAAAGGTTGCGCCATAAGAAAGGGCCATCACTGCCGGATGAATTTGTCTTCCGCCCAGCAGGTAATCATTGGCGTTTTTGGTTCTGCGGAACCCCAGATATGACAAATAACCAATGGCTACAATGTAGATAGTTATCATGATGACTTTGATCATGAAGCATGCCTCCATTCAATAAAAAAAGCCTTAATGCACGGAAAAAGGACACGTACAAAAAGGCTGCTGCGAGCCATAGTATGCTACCGTCTTCCATGCTACATATCAGTTCGTTTCAATTGCTCCCATTTTACAGTGAGTCAAGTTGTCCGATTCTCTGGCTCACAAGCTAAGCCAACACAGCTTAGGCGTTGCCAGCAGTTTTACAGTATTTTTGTCGGAAATTGCGGCAACATTGACATGTTAACAGAAAAAACGGAAGATGTCCAGCGTTTTGTAAACAATGTTCCATTTTCGACCAGTTGGATGTTACTATACAAAGGTATGTGTTTAATCTTGAGCGCAGCGAAGGATCTTGTCAGGAGTAATGCGAGATCCTTCACTTCGTTCAGCAGGCTGCGCCTGTTTACCTGTGAACGGTAGCAGTTGGATGGTTACACAGGAATAATACAAATTCTTTACGCCAGTTACACGGTTTTTGTTGTTTCTTGTTTTAGTTTGTTGTAGAATAAAGAATGTCATGATTTCACTGTATTCACTTAAAAACCTTTGTATTTCATGCATAAAAAACCCTTGACTCGGTAATTTATTCATGAAGCACCTGATTTTTTGATATCATACAGATTTATATAGGAATGAATTCCTGCAGTGAGTCATGAGATAACAGCGCATTCGTAAAATGAGTCCGGAGGGTTATGTTTCTTTATGGAATTGTTAAAGCAGCGTATATTACAGGATGGAAAGGTTCTTCAGGGAGACATCCTCAAGGTGGATTCGTTTATCAATCATCAGATTGATTCCAAGCTGGCTTTTGAGATTGGCCATGAATTTTATAAACGTTTTTCAGACGCTCACATTGACAAAATATTGACGATTGAGACCTCTGGTATCGCTTTCGCATTGTGCGCTGGTATTCATTTTGATGTTCCCGTCGTGTTCGCAAAAAAGCAGGCCGGCGGGAATATGTCACCGGAAGTTTACCAGGGGAAGGTTCATTCCTATACTAAGCAAACCGATTATACTATCTCGGTTTCAAGGTGTTTCCTGCGTGCCGGTGAAAGGGTTCTGATCATTGACGATTTTCTTGCAAACGGTCAGGCTGTACTGGGGTTGATGGATATCGCAGAGCAAGCCGGGGCCGTTGTATCGGGCGTCGGCATTGTCATTGAAAAGGGTTTTCAGCCCGGAAGCCAAATATTGCACAGCCTGGGAGTCCGTTTGGAATCCCTTGTTGTAATAGATTCATTTCAAGATAAAAATATTATTTTCAGGGAGGAAAGAAAAAATGAAAAGAAGAGTACTTTGCATGGTTTTAGCGGTGCTTAGTCTCGCGATGATTCTGACGGGCTGTGCCGCTCCGGGCGCTGCAAAACAGGAAAAGGTGAAGGTAGGGTTTGTTTACATCGGCACCGGTGGCGACAAGGGTTACACCTTCGCACATGATCAGGGCAGAAAATATGTCGAAGCAAAACTGGGCGACAAGGTTGAAGTCATTTACCAGGAAAACGTTTCCGACAGTGACAATTCCAGCGTGGCTGTCATGCAATCCTTTATCGATCAGGGTTGTTCGGTGATCTTTGCAACCTCTTACGGCTATATGGATTATATGTATGATCTGGCTGCAGAACACCCCGAGGTGAAGTTCCTGCACTGCTCGGGCTACAAATCCTCCGACAACATGCTCAACTACTTTGGAAGAATTTATCAGGCTCGTTACCTTTCAGGTATCGTTGCAGGCATGAAGACAGAAACCAATAAGATTGGTTATGTTGGTGCTTTCCCGATTCCCGAAGTGGTACGCGGCATCAACGCGTTTACGCTGGGTGTTCGCTCGGTAAATCCGGATGCAACGGTTGAAGTGGTCTGGACAAGCACCTGGTACGATCCTGCTACTGAAAAGCAGGCAGCTATCGCTTTGCTGGACAATAACTGTGACGTTATCGCACAGCACCAGGACACCACCGCTCCGCAGCAGGCAGCTGAAGAACGCGGCAAATGGTCTATCGGTTACAACTGCGACACCAGCGATGTTGCAACCAAATCCTATATGACAGCTCCCGTGTGGAACTGGGGACCTTATTATGCTGATCAGATTCAAAAGGTGATCGATGGAACCTGGAAAGCTGAAAACTACTGGGGTGGCATCAATGACGGCATCGTTGCACTCGCACCGCTGACAGCCAATGCTCCCGCAGGTGCACAGGCCAAGGTGGATGAAATGACCGCCAAGATCAAGAGTGGAGAATTCAAGGTTTTTGAAGGCCCCATCAACGATCAGACCGGTGCGGTAAAGGTTCCTGCTGGTACCATGATGACCGATGAGGAATTGCTCTCCTTCGACTGGTTCGTCGAGGGTGTTGTCGGAACCATTCCCAAGCAATAACAGTAACGAAATTGGCAGGATTAAGGGGTTGCCTTTAATCCTGCTTACTTTTTTAGCAGACAAGGAAACAAGGATGCATTATAATATCAGAAAATCATGCATTTCATGTATAAAATCCAACTAAGAGGTTTTTATGTATAAAATACAATGATTTTCAAAGGAACGAAATCATATTGAATAAAGGATGAAATCATGAGCCAACCTGTCTATGTCGAAATGAAAAATATCTGTAAAACCTTTGGTGTCACCCGGGCCAACCACAACATCAACCTGACGGTGCTTGAAGGTGAAATTCATGCTCTGCTCGGAGAAAACGGTGCAGGCAAAAGCACCCTGGTGAATATGATCTCGGGCATATACACTCCCGACGACGGCAGCATTGCCATTCATGGTAAACCGGTGGAAATCCACTCGCCCAGGCAAGCGATTGAACTGGGGATTGGGATGATACACCAGCATTTCAAGCTGATCGACGTTCTTACAGCAGCCGAGAATATTCTTTTGGCTGAAAAGGGTTCTCCGTTTTTATCCCGACGGACTGCCTCAGAAAAGATTAGTAAAGTAATGGATAAATACGGGATGCACGTTGATCTGAACCGGAAAATCCAGGACATGTCCGTCAGCGAAAAGCAAACCGTTGAAATCCTGAAGGTATTGTATCGGGGGGCGAAAATTCTCATTCTTGACGAACCCACGGCTGTGCTTACACCACAGGAAATCGAACGACTTTTTAAAATCCTGCGCAACTTGATCAAAAAGGGCTGCGCGGTGATCATCATTACCCATAAGCTCAACGAGGTAATGTCCATATCCGACCGGGTTACGGTGCTGCGCCAGGGAGAGTCGATTAAAACACTGAACACGAAGGACACCGATATCCGTCAGCTGACCGAGCTGATGGTTGGAAAGCCAGTAGATCTATCCATTGAAAAGGCTGTTGTTGAAAGGGGCAGACTTCTGCTTTCAGTGCAAAACCTCTGTGTTTTGGGTGAACATCATGTCCGCGTGCTGGATGATATCAACTTTGAGTTGTATGCGGGTGAAATCCTCGGGGTGGCCGGTGTGGCAGGAAGCGGCCAGAAAGAGCTGTGTGAAGCCATTTCAGGCCTATATCCCATTGAAAAGGGGAACATTCTTTTTGAAGGAAACAGTATTGTCGGGCACAGCCCGCGGGAAATCATCCGAAAAGGCATCAGTATGAGTTTCATCCCCGAGGATCGTCTGGGTATGGGTCTGGTGGCCTCCATGGACATGGTTGATAACATGCTTTTAAAGGACTATGTGAACCAGCCCGGCATTTCGGTGGACAGAAGGCCCGCCAGGGAAAAGGCCGAACGGGTGAAGGACAGGCTGGAGATACAAACCCCCGGCATCGGCACTCCCATCCGCAAGCTTTCAGGCGGCAATATTCAAAAGGTTCTTCTGGGCCGTGAGATTGATGCAAACCCGCATGTGCTGATCACCGCATACCCTGTAAGGGGTCTGGATATCGGTGCTTCTTATAATATCTATGACTTGTTGAAGGAGCAAAAGAAAAAAGGCGTTGGAATCTTGTATATCGGTGAGGATCTGGATGTTTTGCTGGAGCTGTGCGACAGGATCATGGTCTTGTGTGATGGGAAGGTCACCGGGCTTACCGACAGCCAGTGCATCACCAAGGAAGGCCTTGGGCTGTTAATGGCAGGCGAGTCATTATCCACGCTGACACAGGAGGAAACGACATGCAAATTATAACCCGTTCCGGCACCTCAACAAAATCTATCATCATCATCCGGCTGATCGCAATTTTCGCGGCCATTCTGGTTTCAAGCATATTCATCGGTTTTTTGGGGTATAATCCGTTTACGGTATATACCAACATGCTGAAGGGTTCTTTGGGGACGGTTGTCCGCTTCAGGGCTACACTTCTGGAAATGATCCCACTGGTAATCACTTCCTTGGGCATATTGATTGCTTTTAAAATGAAGTTTTGGAACATTGGCGGTGAAGGGCAAATATTGATGGGCGCTTTCGGTGCCAGCCTTGTTGCGCTGCGCATTCAGGGAATCCCCCCGTTCATGATGCTGCCGCTGGTTTTTATCGCGGGTTTTCTGTTTGGTGGCCTCTGGGCATTCATTCCTGCATTTTTCAAAGCTAGGTTTGGTGCAAATGAAACCATCCTTACACTGATGCTGAACTATATCGCACTACAATTCATCACTTATCTGCAGTTTGGGCCATGGCGTGATCCGAAGGCCATGGGCTTCCCCAAAATAGCTACCTTTCCCGACAGTGCTATTCTGCCAAAAGTGTTTGGGGTTCATATGGGCTGGATTGTCGCATTGCTGTTGGTTGTACTGGTTACCTGGTTTATGAAGAAAACCAAAAAGGGGTTTGAAATCGCAGTGGTCGGTGAAAGCGTTGCCACCGCCCGTTACGCGGGGATGAACGTTTCACAGGTCATTTTGTTTGCCACCCTTATAAGCGGAGGCCTTTGCGGTATTACAGGCGTCATTCAGACAGCCGGAGTGAATAAAACGCTGACAATGAACATTTCCAGCGGGTATGGTTTCTCGGCGATCATCACCACCTGGCTTTCAGGTCTTTCCGCGCCGCTGGTGGTAGTCGTCTCGTTCCTGTTTGCCATATTGCTGCAGGGAGGATCTTATATACAGTCCGCATTGCAGATTCCCTCCTCCGCCGCCGAGGTGCTGCAGGGGATGATTTTATTCTGCATTCTGGGAAGTGAATTTTTTGTCCGCTATAAGGTTCGTTTTCGTAAAAAGGAAAAAAACACCGTCGGGGGTAGTGCCGTATGAGTGATGTTCTGAATATTGTCGTTCTGTTTTTAAAAAGTGCTGTCATCGCCGGTACACCGCTGCTATTTTCCATTATCGGTACGATGTACAATGAGAAGGCAGGAAATACAAACCTGGGTGTGGAAGGCATGATGCTGCTGGGCGCAGTGGCTGGTTTTCATACGGCTTCCAGTACACAGAACCCTCTGGCCGCGCTGCTGGCTGCCTGCGTCTTTGGCGCTTTGGGCGCGCTGATATACGCGTTTCTGACGGTTACGTTACGCTCGAACCAGGTCGTTACGGGCCTTGCGTTAACCATCTTTGGTACGGGCCTGTCCCGTTTTTGGGGGCAAAGCCTGATGGGTCAGGTTCTGTCGGAAAGCTTCACAAGGTTTTTCCGCCCGCTGTCCATGCCGTTCCTGGCAAAAATCCCTGTACTGGGCCCTGTGCTTTCAGTATTTCTGGAACAGGATCTGTTCGTTTATTTGGGTTATGTGGTTGCGATTCTATCGGGAATCTATCTGTACAACACCCGCTGGGGCCTGAACCTGCGCGCGGTTGGTGAAAATACGGCGGCGGCTGATGCCTCGGGTATAAATGTTACTCTTTATAAATATGTCCATATCCTTCTCGGAGGCGCCCTTTGTGGCTTGGGAGGAGCTTATCTGTCGCTGGTTTTCGTCCCATCATGGCAGGATAACATCACTTCGGGCCGTGGCTGGATTGCCGTGGCGCTGGTCATATTCACCTCATGGAACCCCTACAAGGCAATATGGGGTGCGTTCCTGTTCGGCGGCCTGGATATCATTGGCTTCCGTATTCAATCACTGAATATCCCGATAAATCAGTATTTTTTGCGGATGCTTCCCTACCTTGCAACCTTCCTGGTGATCATCGTCGGCTCCATTCGTAAAAGCAGCCGGCACAACCCGCCCAAAGACCTGGGAAACCCATACTTCCGCGAAGAACGCTAGCGAAAAACACTACCGAAACATGGGAACAACCAGTCTGTGCGGCACATTGGGAAAGTTAAGTGATGAATATAAGAAAACCAGGAGTAAAGATTTTCCTGGTTTTTTCTTTGTTTGCTGATTTACTCAAGCTTTTTCAGCATCTGCTGAAAGTTTTCCGGCAATGGTGCTTCGAACTGCATTTTTTCACCGGTGGTTGGATGCTTTAATATTAAATATCTTGCGTGGAGCATCTGCCCCCCGGTATTGGCTTTTCGGCTGCTTGTGCCATATAACGGATCTCCATATACGGGATGCCGGATATAGGCCATGTGCACCCGGATCTGATGGGTTCTGCCGGTTTCAAGCCGACACTGTACATGGGTAACACCGTTTAAGCGGGTCAGTACCTCGAAGTGTGTCACCGCATTCCTTCCCTTCCCCGGGGTAACAGCCATTTTTTTACGGTCAACGGGATGTCGCCCTATCGGGGCATCTATCGTACCCCGATCCTCCGGAAGAATGCCTTCGACGATAGCCTCATAAATACGTTCCATGCTATGATCCTTCAGTTGTTCCGCAAGAGCCTGATGCGCATGGTTATTTTTAGCCACGGCCAGCAGCCCGCTGGTGTCTTTATCGATGCGGTGGACAATTCCGGGGCGGATAACCCCATTGATATCCGACAGGTCGCTACAATGGAACAAAAGGGCATTGACCAGCGTGTGATCACGGTTTCCGGGCGCTGGATGGACCACCATGTCCTTAGGCTTGTTAATGATTAGAATGTCTTTATCTTCATAAACAATATCGATGGGAAGATCTGCAGGTTGTACATCCAGCTTCTCCGGTTCGGGTAGTTTCACTGTGACAATCATTCCAAAAACAGTCTTTGCCCTGGCTTTGGCAGGGCTGCCGTTTACCAGAACCCTGTTCTCGTCAATCAGCCTTTGTACATAGCTTCTGGACACTCCGGACAAATTTTCCGCCAAATAGACATCCAGCCTTTTACCTTCATTTTCTGTGACTTTCAGTTCTATGCTGCTCTCCCCCATTGCCGATCCACCAACCCCATCCTCCGTAAATTATTGTGACCAGTGACTCAAGTATATCTATCGGAACAATGCCATGTCAACCTTCCTGAATATTGTGAATTGATTGACACAGGCCGGTTCAGATTCTATACTATATTTAAAGCTCCGATCCCGCCGCGCCGGTAGTTACATTTGGGGCAGGTTTTGTTATTTCGTTGGGAAGAAAAGGTGAATTATGATTAAGAAACGATTGATATGCTTACTCATTTTATTCCTCTGTCTTGTTCCGTCACTAAACGTGAATGCTTCTGAGATCGCCAACCTGGGCTTTGTCGAAACGGATGTAATCCTCCAACCTGACGGCATGGCCATTGTTACATACACCATACGCTACAATATTCGGCCCGGACAGACCATGCTGGCCTTTACCATGGATGGCTTTGATAAAATCGTCCCTGATTTTGATCCGGAGTATGCCTGGGTTATCACCGATGACAATGTCTCCCATGATATCCAAATCATCAACCTTGGCGGCGGGGAATATGACATCATCAATGGCGGTGATCAGCGGCTTGGCGGGGAATACCTCACCTACAAGTTCCGTTTTATGGCTGATATGGCCTCAGCCGGTTATCTGGTAAGAACCACCTCGGCTGAAGGAAAGAATCTCGTTGTATTCAACTGGTCTCCGACCGAGTGGGATGAAGCCATGGACCACTACACGCTGCGCGTGAATTATCCCCTCGAATATACACTGGAATCAGGCACGCGGGAAGAAGTGGAGCAGTTCCTCCTGGAAAGGGATTTCGCCACAGAAACCTTTATGAATGAAGATTATAAGATCGATTATCGTGTTGTAACCCTTGATTCGGTGCCCCGGGTACAGGTCCTGCTGCACAAGGATAACCCAAGCTCAAATTTTCAGTTCAAGGTGCAGCAATATATTGCTGAAGAGATATTCAGCGAACTGGAGGAATTTAGCTATAACAATCCCGCCAAACAGAACATACCAATTGAAATAGACCCGGATAGTACGGATTACTCCAATCAGCCTCAGACATACTACTTTCATACCCCAGCTGAAGATCAGTCGGCTTCAAGAAGAGCACTGCTCATTATTTTCTGTTTGCTCATTATCGTCGTGCTGGTGGCGGTTGGCAGAAAGCAACGCTCCATGGTAAAAGCTGAAGCCTCCTTTGATTCGGTTCAATGGGCCAGGGACGACTGGGAGCCTCCAAAGCTTGAAATTGCTTCATTCCGCAAAGATGGATCTGTTGCCACCGACCTGGATGATGTCGAAGCGGCAATGTTTTTGGGAATGCCCTATAGAACCATCCTGTCTGCTGTGCTGTCCAAGCTGGTGATGCAAGGCTATATGGAAGAGATTTCCATGGACCCATTGATGGTCAAGCGCATTGACGGGGTGGACCTGTCTGAACTGACCGATTACGAGCAGTTGATGTATTATGCATCAGAAGACGGTGTGTTTAGTGAGAAAGAGCTTGAGGATATTTTGCAAAAGCTTGTAGATCGTGTGCAGAAAAAAACCTGGGACTGCGATGTGGAAGCTACCCGTGAATATTTTGAACAGATACTGGCAGAACAGGTCATGGAAGAAGAACCCACTTATACAGAAGAAACCATCGAAGAACCCGTTTATGATGATATTTATTACAGGAACCGCTGGACATACTGGTACTGCCACCGTCACCACCTGAACTACCACACCTACCGCGATACCTATGATCGGTATGAAACCGTCATCCCGGTCAAAACCAACAATATTACGTTCAAATCCATTATTGATTCCGATGCCGGGCGCTTCGCCTGTCATTCGGCCTGTCATGACGCGTGTCACTCGGCTTGCCATGATGCCTGCCATTCAGCCTGTCATTCGGCTTGCCACTCGGCCTGTCATTCGGCTTGTCATTCAGCCTGTGTCAGCGGAGGTGCAAGGTGAAAAAACACAAGCTTTCCTGGGTGGATGAATTTATCGGCAGGATTAAACCCTATGTTTATATGCGCCTTTCTGACAACGTATTGATCCGTATGCCCAACGAAGCCTTCAAGCTGAACACAACAGCCGCCCGCGTCATTGACCATATTTTAAAGGGCGGCTCGGTGCAGGATTTTATCCGGGCGCGCTCGGATTCACCGGATACCGAGCAGCAGCTTGAACAGTTTTTCACCGACTTCTCCCGCATGTGGAACAACGAAGTTTGCGAGCACTATGATACGCCCGCCATCCATAAAACAGAATTCACCCTTGGCTATATCAAGCTGCCAATCCTGTCTGAAATTGCTCTTACCAATACCTGTAACATCAAATGCAGGTTCTGTTACGGAAGCTGCACTCCGGTAAAGGATGAAGAGCAACTGGATACAGCCGGGTTTAAGAAAATATTGGATATCATCCGGTATGAAGCCGAGGTCCCCAGCGTTTCCTTTACAGGGGGCGAGCCCACAACGTATAAAGACCTGGCAGAGCTGGTTCGTTATGCATCGACCAACAACAAAATGCGGGTGAACCTGATCACAAATGGCACCCTCATCACACCCCAAAAAGCAAAAGAGCTTGCCGATGCCGGGCTTTCTTCGGCACAGGTCAGCATTGAATCTGCCCTTGCCGATGAGCACGAGGCCATCACCGGGGTGCCTGGTTCCTATGAAGCTTCGGTAAACGGTCTCAAAGCACTGAAAGATGCCGGAATCATCGTTCATCCCCATCTTACCGTCTGCGCGATGAACAGGGAGAACCTTACAAAATACCCCGATTTCTGCAAAAGCCTGGGTTCGGAGCGCTTTTCCTTCAATTTGGTCATCCCTGCCGGCCGTGGTGTAGATGACGGATTGACGGTGGAATACAGTGAAATTGGTGAAATCATCGATATAGTAAAAGCTGCGGCCAAAGAAGCCGGGGTTCAATTCATGTGGTACTCCCCCACCCCCATCTGCCTGTTCAACCCCATGACCGCAGGTTTTGGGAACAGGGGCTGCAGTGCCTGCGAAGGCTTGCTGTCCGTCGATCCGAAGGGAAATCTGCTGCCATGCTCCAGCTGGGCAGAGCCCGTCGGAAACCTGATTACAGAAGGTTTTAAAGCTGTATGGTTTAATCAGCGGGCCGAGTGGATTCGGGGAAAACAGGAAGCTCCCGAACCTTGTAAGGGCTGCAAGCGTTTTGCCGCCTGTCAGGGAGCCTGCCCGCTATATTTCAACGCCCATGGCCGTGATGAACTGAATTGCGCATGGAACACCATGGGGCTGGTCAAGGAAAGGAGCAACCTATGAAAAACTGGCTTCGCATACCGGGCTTTCCGCCGCCCGAACAACAGGACACAGTCCGCTTTCATCTGTTTAAAAAACTTCCCTATACACCCCGGATGATAATATATTTATCGCTGCTGGTGATCGGATTTATTCTGCAGCTTGTTTTCTTAAAGATAATGCCTGGTGCCGTCTTTTTAATCCTTGCGGTTTTACTTACGCTGGTGCGCGGATACAAAAGCAAGGTTAATATGAACGCCTATCGGGCAAACAGCAACTGGGCGCAGGTGAATATGGAGAAGCTGAATGAGGTGAATTCTTTCAACCTGAAGCTGAAAAAATGGGACAAGGATGGCCTTGACATCAGCAATGGGCTTGGCTGTCTGTTTTTTGTTTTAGTCAGCATTGCTATTGTGTTCGTTTTCATATTTCTGCGCACGATGGATGTGAATGAACCTGTTGTAGGGATTTTCTTCGTGGACGCCGTCATTCTTATACTGCCGCTGTGGTTTAACGGGCTGCGTCAAATCAATCAGCAAGAGCTTTTGTGCATGAAAACAAACCTTGTTAAAAACATGGAAGAGTTTTTTCAGACCATACGCAGGGACGGAGAACATTTCAAACCAGCCTTGATGCTCTCCAGGGACAAGACAGGAAAAAGTGTTCCCACCGACTGCCGGTTTACGATCTCTTTTGACGGAATGCCCGCCGACTTTTACGGCATTCAGGCGCAAATCAACATGAATGATGTGCAGGGCACCCATTACCCTTACTTTTATTGCGTGCTTGCAGCTAAAAAAGGGTTTGGCCTGGAGAGAATTTCAAAGATGGTGCCCGTCCCCAAAAGTATCATCCTGAAATATGAAATCGATGACGCCGAGGTGATCGTGATTAGGCAATATACCACGAAAACATCGGGATATCATACTAAATTCAACAGCTGCAAGGCTATTCTGGATAGAGCTTTATATGCCGCCCGATTGGTCATGGATTCAAAGCAGCAGGGCTGAGATACAGAAGTTTATCAAACAGACATAAAAAACGCGCGTTCCGCGCTTTTTTCCTTTATGCGTCAAGTTTACACCTTTTTCACTCAACTGTGATTCCGGTAAAATAATGCTTCAGGATCTGGTCATAGGTGTAACCCTGCCGGGCAAACCCCTTCGCTCCCTCCTGGCTCATCCCCACTCCGTGGCCCCAGCCTCTTCCATTAAAGGCATAGGTATCGGATGACACATTCACCTTGCTGACATGGTTTCCGCTTCCCACCATGGCAAGGGTTGTATTTTTCGAAGAAAGAATTACCGGGCCACTTGCAGTAACGACTGATCGTCCATCCAGCGCCAGTGTTTTCATTGTGCCGTCCGCAGCCTTCACCACCACATTGCCGGCAGATTGAACGGTATATTTCTGGCTGTTCAGGCCAAACAGGGTTCGGGTATCGGTGCCATAATAGGTGATGGAGCCTTCTGTCCCGGTTATACGCAGCTCATTCACCCTGCCGGAGGAAGTATATTCCTCGGCACTAACCGAAAGGATGTCTCCAATTTCAACATTGCTGATAAAAAGGGTTTTTTTGATTTGCTCTGCCGTCATGGTCTTTTCCCAGACAGCCCTGGATGCGATTTCTGACTCATAAGGGTCGGGGACACTGACCAGGTATGGGATTTCCGATCCCCATACATCCTTGACGTTGGCTGTCATTCCACCACTGGAAGCAAAATAGAAAACGCTGGCCGGCTTTCCGTTATACAGCATCTTTTTCCCTTTCGTTTCATCCACCGCCTGGTTTGAATAAGCCCTCTCCCCGTCATACCCTTTATACACCTGGTCGGAACTTGCATCGGTTAGATCAAAGCCCCATTTGTTGTTTTTTCCAAGGTTTTTCAAAGCAAAGGTGCGCGCTGCGACAGCCTGAGCCTTTACGGCTTCAAGCGGAGCGTCCGCTTCAATTTCAGCTGGGATAACGCCATAAAGATATTGCTCAATATCCAGGATATTGATAAGCGTCAGATCACTGTTTGAATATCTTCGAATTTCCAGATAACCTCTGTACTGTTTGCTGTTTGCTGAAAAAAGGAAGGGATTGTTCTGTTGTTTCGGCCATACCTGCAAATAGCCTTCGGTTCCTCCATAGACCATACAAACATTAAAGCTTGAGTCATAAATGATTAATCTGGAATAGCTTTCCGGTGTTACTGTCACGTTGTCTATTCCCAGCGTTGTCTTTACATTGCCAGCCGCCTCTTCGGCAGTTCTTTTGTCCACATAAAAACCTGTCCAGATCTGCCAGCCCTTCTCATAGACAACATAAGCATCCACGCCGGATTTGTCGGCAGCAGCGGCCATGCTGTAGGCCGTATTAAAATCGGCAGTATTATCTCCTATTTTCAGGTGCCATGGGCCAATAACCTCTCCCGCGTAGGGAACACCCTCTGTCGGGGAGTATTCGAGCAGCTCTCCCTTATCGGTCTTGACAAAATTACCGTCCTTGCGGATGATCAGTGCCTTGTTATCCGGCTGATCGAGCAACAGCTTAAAGGCACCGTCGGATTGCGCATATCCAATGTCAATCCCCTTGGCAGCACTGACTGAAACACTGGCTACAGAATCATTCCCATAGTTCAAACCGATCCGGATATCTCTGGAACTCTCCGCTCCATGAACGTTTACTGCCGATATTGCCAGAAGCAAAGCACATAGAACTGCAGTGAAAACCCTTATTTCTCGTCTCATAGGAACCTCACTTTTCTTTGGTAATGAATCGGTATAAATCTCCCTTTCTCTCATTATATCGGCCAACTTTTTCTTTGACCATAGTCCTTCATTCCTATGATCCGCAATGTCATTGAATTGTAACAGGGGTATTTTACCTTCCAACTCAAGTTTTAGGTCCATGGTCCCAGGGGATTAAGCGTTTTGGCATATGGCTTCATGAACATAGCAGATGTATACTGAAAACAAGAGGAGGGGTTTCTATGCTCAAATTTAGAAGCAGGCGTGGTTCTTCCATCGTTGTTTATTGTATTTCGCTGACAGTGTTGTTGGCGGTAACCTCTCTGGTGGCTGATATCGGCATGATGGTCGTAGAAAAAAACAAGCTGGCCAACGCAGTGGACGCATCTGTGCTTGCCGGCGCTCAGGAATTGATTTATAACCCAACGCAGGTTGAAGTAAGGGTTCGGGATTTCATCGCAAAAAATGGAGTTAACCCTGCTGCAGTTCAGATAGTGGTAAATGATTCGCAAACCGGCTTAAGAGTGACCGCTGAAAAACAGGTCAATTTCTTTTTAGCACCGATTCTTGGTTTCCACAGCGCAGATGTTTCATCAACCGCAAGTGCTGTGGTGCTTCCAGTATCTGGTGTATCCGGTGCCAGACCCTTTGCGATTGAGGACCAGGCGCTTGTCTTTGGTGAAAACTATGTACTAAAGGCAGGCAGTGGAGTTAACGGAAATTTTGGTCCAATTGAACTGGGGGGCGCCGGAGCTCATGTCTATTACAATAACATTGTCAATGGTTATTCAGGCAGATTGTTTGTGGGAGACATCATCCAGACTGAACCGGGCAACATGAGCGGCCCAACCGAACAGGGCGTTGAAACATTACTATTGGATTGCGATCATTATCCTGCCTGCACCGCTGATCATTTCGAACCCAATTGCCCCCGGGTGATCACCGTTGTCATCATAGATTCGCTGGATGTGAGCGGCCGTGCCGACGTAACCGTCGTAGGGTTCGCCTCATTCTTCCTTGAAGGCGTTGCCGGTTCGGGAAATGAATCCATCGTTACCGGTAAATTCATCCGTTCGGTAACCAGCGGCGAAGTGAGCGAAATCCAGAGTGATTATGGACTTTACGGCGTGAAGCTGATGGAATGATGAATAAGATAACTCCGAAATCATATATCCCCATCTGGTGTTTGGTGAATTATCCGGTGAGCACTCGCCAGAATTAAACAAAAGCGTTTCATGGTTTATATAAACGGCGGTTTGTCTTCTCTCTCTCTTAGAAGACAACCGCCGCTTTTTTCCCGGCTTTTTTCTGGACTGTAAATACGTTATAGCACAGGTTCCTTCGCATTTCTCAGGATGCTATTATGCTCGTTAAGGCTAATGAGTTCTTCACCTTAGCAGATCATCTCGATGTTGGCTCCTCCCGGAGGAACCATCGGAAGAACATTCAACGACGGATCAATCTTAACGTCCACCAGGCAAGGCCCGTCGCAATTCAGGGCTTTTTCGAGGATTCCCGCCAGCTGCGATCCTTCCTGCAGATGAAATGCCTTTATGCCAAAGCCCTCGGCGATTTTTACAAAGTCCGGCTTGCTTTCAAACCTGCTGGCGATATAATTGCCACCGTAAAACAGTTCCTGTTGCTGCCTTACCAGGCCTAATGCATTATTGTTCATGACAAATATGGTGACCTTCAAATTCTCCTGCGCCAGGGTGTCCAGTTCCTGAATATTCATTAAAATGGAGCCATCGCCGGCAAAAAGTATCACTCTCTTTTCCGGCCCGGCCAAAGCAGCCCCCATGACGGAAGGCAAGCCAAACCCCATTGTTCCGGCACCACCCGAAGTCAGGAAAGATCGCGGATGAGTAAAGAGCCAGGATTGTGCAACCCACATCTGATGCTGCCCTACATCAGTTGCGACAGCTGTGTTTTCAGGTACTGCGGCATGAACCCTTTGGATGAACCGAATGGGATGAAGGGCATCTTCGCTGCAGATTTGCAGCGGGTATCTTTCCTTCAGTTCCTGTAACCTGTTTATCCAATCCTTCCGCTGGTTGTTCTCAATACGGGGAAGCAGTGCCTTCAGGATTTCCTTTGCGTCTCCCATCATCGGAATATGCGCGGTGCGGATCTTATGGATTTCAGCAGCATCTATATCCATATGAATGACCTTTGCGTTTGGGCAGAATTGTTCTACCCTGCCAGTAGCCCTGTCATCAAAACGAATTCCCGCCGCAATGATCAAATCTGCCTCATTCATTAACAGATTGGTGTATTTTGCCGCATGCATTCCCAACATGCCGATATATAGAGGATGGTCGGCAGGAAAAGCCCCCAGCCCCATCAGCGTAACGGTTACCGGAATATTGTTTGTTTCGGCCAGCTGTCGCAGCTGCGGGCAGGCTTCTGAATGGATTATTCCCCCGCCCGCGATGATAACCGGAGAGCGGGCTGATTGGATTAATGCCCGTGCAGCCTCAAGAGCAACTTCATCCTGGTATGCTTTCGGTTCCACTTTTTTACCTGGCTTTGGAAATGCCTTGAAGCTGCAAACCGCCATCTGCACATCCTTCGGAATATCAATCAGAACCGGCCCGGGACGATCCGATTCCGCAATTCGAAAGGCTTCCGGAATGATTTCTAACAGTTCTTCCGGTTTTTTTGCCAGGTAGCTGTGCTTTGTGATCGGAAATGAAAGGCCAAAGGTATCTACTTCCTGAAACGAATCCGTCCCGATAAGGTTACTGGCTACCTGGCCTGTTATTGCTACAATTGGGATGGAATCCAGCTTTGCATCAGCAATGGCTGTTAACAGGTTCATCGCGCCGGGGCCCGATGTGGCAAAACAGACTGCTGCCCTGCCGGTGCGTCTTGCTTCCCCCTGCGCTATAAAGCCCGCCGCCTGCTCATGGCGCACCAGGATATGCCTGATTTTGCTTTTATTCAGGGCATTGTAAAGCGGCAGGTTGGCACCCCCCGGAATTCCTGCAACCCTTTTAATGCCCTGCCTTTCCAGCAGTTTCATTACAATTTCAGCACCTGTCATTTTCATGGTCATCCCTCCACCTTTCACTCAGCATACCCCGTTAAATCATTTTATAAGTGATCAAAAAAACCTTCATCCTGTTTAGGACGAAGGTTATTCGCGGTACCACCTAATTTTGCGCCATTGATGCGCACACTCAGCTCAATACGGGCTTTGCAGCCGATATCGACTCCCCTGTAACGGTGGGAATCCGGTAAAGCCTACTAACAGATATTACTGGGTTCGGTTTACGGCTCAAAGGCTACCTTCGATACACTCTTCCCGGAGAATTTCCACCAGCATCTCCTCTCTGCGTGTCAGAGATATATCTACTCCTCCTTATCAATGCCCTTTTCGATATATTGTGTTTCATTTTACAGGCTACATGGAATGTTGTCAAGCTTATTTTTTCTCTTCTCGTTGGAATAATCTATTTTAAATTATTCTTGACACACTGTTTCCGATATAGTATACTACCATTATAGTAATATTCCATATCGGAGGTAAACATGAAAAAATTAAAATGACTATGACTTTTAATCA
>LSQX01084319.1_pt1 | contig 47840 bp, 44 predicted proteins | sample 654561 | NCBI WGS metagenome assembly LSQX01 (sample SAMN04489861, study PRJNA283612) | anaerobic digester metagenome | isolation source: 4 biogas reactors fed with cattle manure at either 37C or 55C with and... | place: Denmark: Kongens Lyngby | collected 2014
GTTTCAAAAACCTTCGTTTCAGTCGTTTGAAAGCCTGCCGGAAAGCCTATTACGGTGCAAACTTTCACTTTATCGCCCGCCTGCTCTTTTGCAAAGGAAACAAAACAAGGTGCAACGCATACGCAAAAGCAGCCAAAGGCTTTCGCATCTTTAACAAGCTCTGCTATTTGCTCTTTCGTCGCCTCAACCGCCAAAAGCGTGTGGTCAACATATGCCGCTACATCATTTATATTCATATTTAGCTTCCTTTTTCTGTATTTAATATATTTTAACATTAATTCCTTGTAAGGTAAACCTTTTTAAATATAAAGATAAAATAATTGATAAAAACAATCTAATGTGATATTATATTAAGTGCTGCAGTTTTTGCATATGATATATATCGGGTGATAATATTGATAAACATTCTTATAATTTTCGGTGGGAAATCAAGTGAATATGAAGTTTCACTTCGCTCTGCCGCTTCTGTTATTAACAATATCGAGCGTGACAAGTATAATGTATACACGCTCGGAATTACAAAAGACGGAAAATGGCTCTATTATGAGGGAGATACTGATTTAATAGAAAAGGATGAATGGAGTGCCGGCGGCTTTACATCCGACGCTTTTCTTTCTGTCAACGCGTCTGATAACTCCCTTAATATTTTTGAAAACTCCATTATTAAAAAGGTACATATAGATGTTATATTCCCCGTTTTACACGGGAAAAACGGTGAGGACGGTACTATTCAAGGTCTTTTAGAGCTTTCGGGCATTCCTTATGTCGGGTGCGGCGTGCTTTCAAGCGCTGCGTGTATGGATAAAGCCGTTACTAACACGCTTTGTGATAGCATCAAAATAAGGCAGGCTAATTGGCGGCTCGTAAAAAAATATGATTTTAATCATAATTGTATTGATTTAGAGGAGATTATAGACGCACTTTCTCTGCCGCTTTTCGTAAAACCGGCAAACGCCGGCTCATCTGTGGGAATTTCTAAGGCTAATACAAAAGAAGAAGTCATAAATGCTTTAACATTAGCTTTTATGCATGACAGTAAAGCCGTTTTAGAGTCTGCTATTGTCGGCAGGGAGCTTGAATGCTCTGTTATGGGAAATGACTGCCCTTTAGCGTCATGTGTGGGTGAAATTGCCCCATGTAACGAATTTTATGATTATGACGCCAAGTATATAGACGAAAATTCAAAGCTTTTTATCCCCGCGCCTTTAACAGAAAAGCAATCCGACGAAATTAAGTCTAACGCTATTCTGGTTTATAAAATGCTTGATTGCAGAGGGCTTGCCCGTGTTGACTTTTTTATGGATAATGACGGCTTAATCTATTTTAATGAAATTAATACAATTCCCGGTTTTACATCAATCAGTATGTATCCAAAGCTTTTTCTGCAATCGGGAGTACCGTATCCGCAGCTTATTGAAAAGCTTATAGAATACGCATTTGAGAAAGAGTAGTAAATATGAAAAAAGATGTTCTTATAAAGATTTTGGACAAGCAGTCCGCAGACGGTGAAACGGAAAAGCTTGAGATTACAACAAAAGGCACGCTCTCGTTTGACGACGGCGGATATTATATAGTATATGACGAAACGGACGGTGAACTTTCGGGAACTGTTACGACGCTTTTTATTGACTCGCCCAATAGTGTTACCGTAAGCAGGGAGGGCGCGTTTAATTCACAAATTGTTTTAGAGCAGAATAAACGGCACAGTTGTTTTTATGACACTCCGTACGGTAGTTTTATGATGGGTGTTTTCGCAAAGCATGTAAAATCGAATGTAACGGAAAAGGGCGGAACCTTGAAAATGCGCTATACCGTGGACTTTAATTCGGGGCTTGCCGCAGAAAACTCCATGTCTGTTACAGTTACAGAGTTATAGCTTTTGAAAGGTAGATAATATGTCTTCTATAGTGCAAACAGCAGAAAATCAAATAAGAGAAGTAATAAAAACGGCTTTTAATGAAGCCGTAGAAAACGATAAGCTAACAGCCTTAAAACTTGGTGATATAAACTTAGAGGTGCCGGCAGACATTAAAAATGGAGATTATTCCACTAATGCCGCATTTATGCTTGCCTCATCTCAAAAGAAAGCTCCCCGTGTAATTGCGGATATTCTTTCGGAGTATATTTCACTCGAAAACACTTATTTTAGCAATGTTGAGGTTGCGGCAGCGGGATTTATAAACTTCTTCTTAAACAGTGCTTACTATGCGGATATTTTGCTTGATGTTTCTAATATGGGTGAAAAGTACGGCTCATCTAATTACGGCGGCGGGAAAAAAGCTCTTGTTGAATTTGTATCTGCTAACCCAACAGGACCTATGCATGTAGGCAACGCAAGGGGCGGCGCTTTGGGCGACTGCCTTGCAACTGTGCTTGAAATGGCGGGATTTGTAACGGAAAGAGAATTTTATATAAATGATGCAGGCAATCAAATTGAAAAGTTCGCGTTATCTTTAGACATTCGCTACCGCCAAATATGCGGTGAAGATATAGTCCTTCCTGAGGATGCTTATCACGGTCAGGATATTACGGCACACGCTAAGGCGTTTTATGAAATACACGCTGATTTTTATATGACTAAAGACGAAGACGAGCGAAAAAATGCTCTTGTTCATTTCGCGTTACCATTAAATATAGCAGAAATGGAAGAAAATCTAAAGAAGTACAGAATAAAGTATGATACTTGGTTTCGGGAAAGCGCGCTTCACGAAAATGGTGAGGTTGCAAAAGTAATTGAGCTTCTTAAAGAAAGCGGATACACATATGAAAATGACGGCGCGCTTTGGTTTAAGGCGACAGAGTTCAATTGTGACAAGGATTTTGTACTCGTTCGCAGTAACTCTATACCCACATACATAGTGCCTGATATTGCGTATCATTACAATAAGCTTTCAATCAGAGGATTTCACAAAGCCATAGATATATTAGGCGCAGACCACCACGGCTATGTCCCGCGCCTTAAAGCGGCGCTTTTGGCACTCGGAATTGACAGCACAAGGCTTGATGTCGTGTTAATGCAAATGGTTCGCTTGGTTCAAGGCGGCGAAACTATAAAAGCCTCGAAGCGCTCCGGCAACGCCATAACATTATTAACACTTTTAGATGAGGTGCCTATTGACGCCGCGCGGTTCTTCTTTATTTACAGAGAGGCTAATACGCACCTTGATTTTGACCTTGATTTGGCTGTTGAAAAGTCAAGCGAAAACCCCGTTTACTACTGTCAATATGCACATGCCCGAATTTGCAGTATATTCTCAAAGCTAAAAGATGAGGGTATAAGTTATAATATGCCGAATAAAAAAGAGCTGTCCTTACTCACAAGTGATGAAGAAAAGGCGCTTATAACTCATATCGCCTCCCTTACGCAAGAAATAATAGGCGCGGCTAAAAATTATGACCCCTCTCGCATTACACGCTATGCCGTTGTGCTTGCCACTCGCTTTCACAAGTTTTATAACGCCCATAGAGTTATAGGTGAAGATAGTGACACAACAAATGCTCGCTTGTTTCTTTGCGACTGTGTAAGAACGGTAATGAAAACTGTTCTTACAATGCTAAAGATTGAAGCCCCTAAGCAGATGTAGAGCTTGCAGATTAAATTTAATCTGCAATAATTTGCACTATAAAAGAGCCGTATTTTTGCGGCTCTTATTTTTATATTAATCGGATGCAAAAAACAAACCAGCCGTCAAAATGACGGCTGATTTTTATTTGGTTTTATTTACTTTAATGTGATGTCTTGTGCCGCGATAATCCTATCCTCAGTCTTTGTAAAGACTACCGAAACTTTATCGCCTTTATTAAGAATTATTACATCGTCAGACTGGCTTGCGGGAATAAAATAGTATGAATTCGAGTCTTTAAGCTTTATATAATACATACTGTTTCCGCCTATAACCGCTGTTCTAATATCCTCAACTACTCCAGTTATTGTATCATAAAGCGGGTCGTCTGTATCAGATATTTTACCCTCATAATTAAATTTTAGGTTAACTCCGCTCGCTTTTACAAGACCCTCGTAAGATTTGAGACAGGATACTAAATCCGGATAGTCATCGTTGGGGCTCCTTGCGGCATCCTGCACACGCTCGACGCTTACCATAGCATAGCTTTTAACAACATCGTTATCTTTGAGCGCCATAAAATATGTCGCCTCGCCGTTGATGTTAAGAAGAAGCGGGAATGTTGCTTTCCACGCCTTATCCCTTACAATACCCTCGGCGGAGAACTGTGCGCCAAGCTCAGTAGAGCCGGATATCTTTTGGAAAACGGCTTCTTTCGTCCGTTGATTTATAAGAACAAAGCCGATTATTGAGTCGTCATCCGTTATAGATGTTACGCCTGTATACATCCAAACATCATCATTATTGGTAAGATAGCTAAAACCCTGCGTAGTTATCCTAACACCTGTTTGCCCTATATAGGAGTTAATAAAACCGTTGCCGAATTTGCCGTAATAGTTATACTGTCTTGTAAGCAAATCTGCTGAATAGACTTGGTCTACCCATTTAATTTTCGAGTTTTCTGCTCTTGCTTCTTCAATAGTGTACTCCTCTGTTTCACCCGTGCGCGCATCAACGAGTACAAGTCCTATTACATCCTCGCCGCCTAATAATCCTATGGTCTTGCTAACTCTTTCACATACCCACCATGGATTACCGTCCTCATCAATCTCAAGAGACGGCATACCGAACATATATGTCGGATAACTAAACCTTAAAACACGGTCAAGCTTTCTGCCGAAAAACTCGGATGCGGAGTATTTTATACCGCCCGGGATCTCGACGGCATTTGCCTTTTGTGTATACATATTGACTGTAATGTATGCAGGAATACCGTCCGCTCTGTTGTTAAACCACTTGAAAAAGTCGCCGTATTTGAGCGGCAAAATCCTCGTCGGCGTACCGCGGTAGTTTATTTGTGTGGAATATGGGTGGTCTATTACAAACTGCGAAACATACTCAGCAAGGTCACCAAGTTTTTTATTGCCAAGGTTCGTTGCAACATCAGAGTCAATCATTGGGATTTTCTCAAAATCTGAAACGCCTTTTATATTCGCGATACTTGATTCGTCACCAAACTTGCTTTCCGTAACTTCAATTATCTTGCTGTAAGTCTTTGCTCTGAACACTAAAGCAGAGGTTAAATATCCAACGCCAAATATAAGCGCGAATATAAGCCCTATTGCGATAGGTACAATAGACCTCCTTTTTACATAGGGAATATACTCAGGTCTTGCGAATGCCTTTGACAAAATAAAAGTAAAGACAATATAGGAAAGTAAGATTATGGCAACATAGTAATAAAACTCGAATGCCTTAAAATTAATAGGCGGCAGCATGATATAAAACGCCACGACAGCGACGACAACACTTAAAATAGCGCTAATCGCTGTTTTAAGCCACGCTTTCTCAGGCGGTATATACAATTCTTTTGCTCTGCCTTTACCGGAAAAGTCAACTTTAATAGGGTCCATATAGTTTCCTCCTTATAAACACTGATTTTTATTATATACAAAAACAACTATAAAAACAAGTTCTTTATTAAATTAATCGAGCGTACCCCATAAATATATCGAATGGTACGGATTTTCGAACGCTGTTTCAACGCCTGTTATTGTTTTATCATACGACATTACGCTTCTGCGGTAACAAAGCGGGATAAACGGTACATTTGTATAAAAGCTTTCTATATATGCGCCTAATGTCATTTTGCCACTTTTAAAAGAAAAATAATCATTTTGGCACTTCTCATTTATTCCAAAGGAGGTTTCCCCGCCTTTTGTAAAAAAACTGTCAAGCGCAAAATTAGGGCAAAGGTTTATTTCTCCTATATAAAAATCAAACTTTCCGCTCTTTAGCGCCCCTATGTACTCATCATACTCTTTTTCGGCTATTGAGACTTTTATTCCAAGCTCTTTCATATCCTGCCTGAAAGCTTTTGCAAGGTCAACCTTTAACGGGTTATCAGAGCAGACTAATACAGATAAAGATAGTGTTACGTTTCCCCTCTTTCTATAACCCGCCGCGTCTTTTGACGAAAAACCGTTTTCTTCAAAAATATTTATGGCGCGAGCCTTGTCTCCATCAGAATTCGTAATTTCCAAACCGCGAAGAGCAAAAAATAATGGGTGAAAAGGAGTAGAAGCCGGCAAACTCTGACCTAAAAGCGGCGCACCCGTTACTTTTGTACGGTTAATTCCTATGTTTACCGCTCTTCTGAGCCAACCCCAAGATGTGATACCCGATTTTTCATTTATGCCGATAAATATTAGCTTTGTAGTTTCAACGGGCGCCGTTTTCGGTGACAGCTTGTTGTACTCATAGTCATCAAGCGTGTTTATATGTACGGAGGTTTTGTGCGTCATAAAAGCATATTGCTCGTTTACACCCTCGCTTACATCATATAGCTTTATCTCGTTATTTCTTGATATAGAGTATAAAAAGCTATGGTTATTCAGCTTTAGGTATGGCTTTTTCTCCTTATATTCAAGCGAGTATCTTCCCGCTCCCACAGGGTTTTCTGAATTTGACTTTATTATGGGAAATGTTAAAAGGTTAAGTGCGTAAACATCACCGGCAGACAGCAAAAACCGTACTTTTCTTGAAGATATTTCTTCAATTGAACTTATCCCTTTTAAAGGCTCAGCATAAGCGGGCGAGGATTTTGCCGCCTTAAACGAAAGAGCAATGTGATGTGCGTTTATTGGCGTATTATCAGAAAAAATTGCGTTTTCCTTTATTTCAACCTCAATCGTTTTCCCTTTTATATTATAAGACTTCGCAATCACAGAAGCAACGGACAAATCCTCGTTAATCTGAAAAAGCCCCGAATGAAGCAAATACATAAGCTCTCTGTTTACAACGCTTTTCGATTTATACGGATTTAAACTGTCATTCTTTACATAGCCTACCGTTATTTCCGTTGCCGTTTTATTGACTTGTGTTTCAGTTGTTTCCGTTTTCGCCGCAGTATCAGAAACGGTCGTACTTTTTGAATTGTTCCCCTCTTTATCTTTGCAGCCGAAAAGTATAATAGCGAGTGAAAGGCAAATCAAAATACATATTATTCTGTTTATAACCCTCATGATATAACCACTCTTTCAATGGAGAGCGCTTTCCCCGTCTTTTCGTCTGCCTCTATCAAACAACCGCATAAAATCATATCTCCTACAGCGTTTTCGAAACGGGTTGGCATTTGATATTTTAGTTTATTTATTACAAGCTCCGGCTTTATACCTAAAACGGACTGCAAAGGTCCCGTCATACCAAGGTCTGTAATATATGCCGTGCCGCTTCGTAATATTTGCTCGTCCGCCGTTTGCACATGCGTATGCGTGCCGACTACCGCCGTAACCTTGCCGTCAAGATAAAAGCCCATGGCTCGTTTCTCAGAAGTCGCCTCGGCGTGAAAATCAACTATTATAATTTTACAGTCCGAAAGCTTTGGTAAAATTCTATCCATACAACAAAACGGATTTTCAACACATTCAAGAAAAGCTGTGCCCATAATGTTTATTACACCGCACTGATACCTTCCCTTGTCTGCTATAACATACCCTTTACCGGGATTGTTTTCATTGTAATTTGCAGGTCTGATTACAGGTTTTTGAGAGTCAAGATATTCATATACTTCATTCCTTTTATATACATGATTACCCGTCGTAACAACATCTGCCCCCGCAAGGAAAAGCTGTTCACAGGAACTCGGTGAAATACCGTTTCCTTGCGCGGAGTTTTCCCCGTTTACAATACATAAATCAATTCCCTTGAATTTTTTATAAACCGGAAGCCGCTCTATAAGAAAATCCCTCGCGGCTTTACCGACGACATCGCCAACAGTAAATATAAGCATAAATGCCCCTAACTAAAAAAGCTGCCGTAAAACTTTGTTTCGCGGCAGCCTTTGATTTATTTTGCGTACTCTATGGCTCTGCTTTCCCTTATAATATGAACTTTAATTTGCCCCGGATATTCAAGCTCGTTTTCGATTTTCTTGACTATATCCCGTGCAACAAGCGTCATTTGGTCATCTGAAACGGATTCCGGTTTTACCATAATGCGAACCTCTCTGCCGGCTTGAATTGCAAAGGATTTCTCTACACCTTCAAATGAAGTTGCAATTTCTTCAAGCTTTTCAAGACGCTTTATATAACTTTCAACATTTTCCCGTCTTGCGCCCGGTCTTGCTGCCGATATAGCGTCCGCGGCTTGAACAAGGCACGCAATAACGGTCTTAGCCTCAACATCGCCATGGTGCGCGTGAATAGCGTGAATGACTTGTTCGCTTTCCTTATTCTTTTTAGCGACCTCTACGCCTAATTCTATATGGGAGCCTTCAAACTCATGGTCAAGCGCCTTGCCTATATCGTGCAAAAGCCCTGCCCGTTTTGCTATTTTAACATCCGCTCCGATTTCCGCCGCCATAAGCCCCGATATAAATGATACCTCAAGAGAGTGTTTTAACACATTTTGACCGTAACTCGTACGATATTTTAATTTGCCAAGAAGCTTTACAAGCTCGCCATGGACACCGTTGACGCCCGCGTCAATAAGCGCCCGCTCGCCTGTTTGCCTTATTGTTTGCTCTACCTCTTTTTTCATCTTTTCATATATTTCTTCAATCCGAGCCGGATGTATCCGCCCGTCAGAAATAAGCTTTTCAAGAGTAAGACGCGCCACTTCCCTTCGTACAGGGTCAAAGCTTGAAACCGTAATAGCCTCAGGCGTATCGTCTATTATAAGGTCAACGCCTGTAATCGTTTCAAGCGTTCTTATGTTGCGCCCCTCTCTGCCGATTATTCTCCCTTTCATTTCATCATTCGGAAGATTTACGACCGATACTGTAGTTTCTGCAACATGGTCTGCCGCACAACGCTGAATTGCGGTAGAAATTATCTCCCGCGCCATCGTATCCATTTCATCTTTAGTTTTCTGCTCGTACTCTATTACCTTTACGGCTTTTTCGTGTATTAGCTGGTCCTCTAAACTTTTGAGCAAATAGTCCTTTGCCTGCTCTTTAGTGTACCCCGAAATCCTTTCAAGCATTTCAAAATGGCTTTTTTTAATGCTTTCAATCTCACTTAATCTATCGTCTACATCTTTGACTTTTTTTGCTAACTGTTCTTCCTTTTTCTCTAAATTTTCTGTTTTCTTATCAAGATTTTCCTCTTTTTGGATTATCCTTCTTTCCTGTCTTTGCGTTTCACTTCTTCTTTCACGAAGCTCCCGCTCCATTTCTGTTCTTTGTTTGTGAATTTCATCCTTAGCTTCTAAAATTGCTTCTTTTTTTCTTTGTTCCGCCTCTGTCATCGCAGTGTTTAATATTCTTGAAGCTTCGTCAGTTGCTGAACCTATTGCCGCTTCTGCGACTTTTTTACGATGTTTTCCTCCAATTATAAAACCTGTTATACCGAAAATCACCGCTCCTGCGGCAATTCCAATTAATAAATAAACCCAATCCAAATACTCTATCCTCCTAACATCTTTCTTTATTCATAGTGTAATTAAATTACAGCGTTACTCTGTAACCGGATACATCAGAACTGATAATGAAAAAGACATATGTCTCTACTATCTTTTATAGTATAACTATACATCACTTATTAGTCAAGTGCAAACTTAAATAAAACAGTAAAAAGGTCTCCCGCACAAAAGGGAACAAAAAGCTACAAGGAAACGCGCCGAAGCGTTGAGTTTCAGCGCGTTTTTGGTATAATTGGAGTATAAAAAAACCAATTATACCAAAAAAATTATAGCAAATTCCCGAGGAATTATCAATTGAAAATTAACAGCGAACTGGAAGTTTTGCTGCCGGCTGATAAATCAGTGCGTCTTCTGAGCGACATGATGGAGAAATTGGACTATATAAAGCTGTATAAAGCTTACGCCCGTGTAGGGCGAAAACCGAAGACCTCACCGGTCATTATGTTCAAGGTTTTGGTATCTGGAACGGCTGGGCATTAACTATACGGGTCTGCCTTATTGAGCCGTGCCGGCTTCCGTCACCTTAAGTAAGCGGGGCTCCCACACTTTTTCTATTGTGCGGGAGCCTCTTTTATAAAGCATTTTTATAAAGCAAAATAATAATATATTCCGCCTAAAACTCCGGCGCCGAGCATAATATAAAGCTGATTTATCTTTATCTTTTTTACTCTTAAAATAACAAGACATAAGGCTATCGCCGCTATTGCAAAAAAATCTATTTCAAGAAAAGTCATTTTATAAGTTTGTTCGTGCATAAGGGCGTGCAGCGCTATAGTTATGCCTGCGCTTGCTATAAATGCTGTTACGGCGGGACGCAGCATCTTTAACACATTGTCTACCGCTCGAAGATTTCTATATTTATAATATACGACGGCAAGGATTAAAACTATAATAAATGCTGGGGCAATAAATCCAAAAGTAGCTGTAAGCGCGCCCATAAATCCTAAAAGCTTTGTTCCCACAAATGTGGCGGCGTTAAGCGCAATCGGTCCGGGAGAAAATTCTGAGATTGCTACAATGTCCATAAACTCCGCATATGTTAAATATCCGGTATCCACAACGGCATCTTGTATGAGCGGCAACGAGGCATATCCGCCGCCTAATGTGAATAAGCCGACTTTGAAAAACGCCCAAAATAATGTTAATAAATTCATGTTTTTACGCTTCTCCTTTTTGACTGCCGCCTGATTTATTTCTGCCGCCTATTTGAAATAATGAGCTTATAATGCCAATGAGTATACAGCCGAATATTACAATAATAACATTGACGCGTGCAAAGTAAACGAGCAAAAAGGAAATAAGCAATATAAAAATTGATAAAATACTTTTCTTTTTTAGTATAGAGCTTACCATTCCTATCACAACATCAATAATTACTGCTGCTACTCCTATTTTTACACCTGACAAAAAAGCGTAGGCTATTTTATTTTCCTTGAATGCCGCATATGCAAAATAAATAAGCGTAATACTTATAAGCGGCGGAATAACCGCTCCCAAAGCACCTATAACAGCGCCCAAAACGCCCCCGGTGCGGTAACCCACAAGAACGGCAGTATTGACCGCCATAGCACCCGGAGACGATTGAGCAATTGCTATAAGGTCAACCATTTCCTCGGATTTTATCCACTTTAGTTTATCGACATACTCTTTTTTCATAAGAGGCACAATCACATATCCGCCGCCTACGGTGATAGCGCTGATAACAAACACCGACATAAAAAGCTTAAAATAAAATTTTACAGTTCGCTTCAAGACCGCACCTCTCGTTTTCTATTCAACCTCCGGCAGCTTTTCAAAGCTGTTTTTCAGCTCCTCGTTTGTGGGTATATAGTCGGTCATTTTCTTGTCCATATATGCGCCATATGCACTCATATCAAAATATCCCGTTCCCGTAAGCACGAACAAAATCGTCTTTGCCTCGTTCGTTTCACGGCATTTAACAGCCTCATCCATAGCAACCTTAATAGCATGAGATGATTCGGGCGCAGGGAGAATTCCCTCAATACGCGCAAATTCAACGGCAGCATCAAAAATACCCGTTTGCTCTATTGCCCGCGCCTCGTCAATAAGCTTATCATCATAAAGCTTGCTTATAATCGGTGACATTCCGTGATAGCGAAGTCCGCCGGCGTGGTCCGGAGAGGGTATAAAGTCGCTTCCGACTGTGTACATTTTTGCAAGGGGCGTAATCTGCCCTACATCGCAATAATCGTAAGAATATTTGCCTCTTGATAAAGACGGGCATGACTTAGGCTCAACAGCGATAAAATATGGATTATGCGTTTTCTTAATCTTATCTCCCATAAACGGAGCTATTAATCCGCCGTAACTTGAGCCGCCGCCGACACAGCCTATAATAATATCGGGGTATTCGTCATAAAGCTCCATAGCCGCTTTTGATTCAAGCCCTATTATTGACTGATGAAGAAGCACTTGATTTAGCACAGACCCTAAAACATAACGGGTATTTTCGTGAGATACCGCATGCTCAACAGCCTCTGTAATAGCACATCCTAAAGAGCCAGTGGTATCCTTGCCAAGGTTCTCTAACATAGCTTTGCCCGAATTCGTTTTATTTGACGGACTCGGTATGACATTTGCTCCGAAAACCTGCATAACCGTTCTTCTCTGCGGCTTTTGATTATAGCTGCCCTTAACCATATATACAGTCAAGTCAATTCCAAAATGCGCACAAGCCATTGAAAGCGCCGTGCCCCATTGACCCGCTCCCGTTTCCGTCGTAAGGTTTTTCAGCCCCTCTTGTTTTGCGTAATATGCTTGCGGTATAGCAGAATTGAGCTTATGACTGCCCGAAGTATTATTCCCCTCGAATTTATAATAAATCTTTGCGGGGGTGCAAAGTGCTTTCTCTAAGGCATAAGCCCTCATAAGAGGCGCCGGCCGGCATGTTCTGTAATAATCCCTAATTTCTTCCGGAATATCAATATAAGCATTTTCATTGTCAAGCTCCTGACGGGAAAGCTCTCGGCAGAATACCTGTGATAAATCGTCAATCGTCGCCGGCTTTCTTGTATTCGGAATAAGAAGGGGCGGCGCTTTATCTATCATATCAGCGCTTATGTTGTACCATTGTTTCGGTATATATTCCTCGGTCAAATTTATTCTGTACGGTACTTTTTTCATTGTAATCTCCCTTTCTTTTGCGTTTTTATGTGTAAATATAAAAAATCCTGCCCCTATTACGGGACAGGATAATAACCCCTGCGGTACCACCCGAATTGATGCTTTGCACCCACTCGTTTAACGCACTTTTATGCGCCCTTCGTTGATAACGGATGAAGCTCCCGTCAGCTACTACTTGGTTGCCCTTTCGCTCTGCCCTCACGAGTCCATTCATCTAAGCCTTTGCCTGCCGCAATCTCACCGCCTGCGGCTCTCTTAAAGCAAGGTCAAAAACTACTTCTCTCGCTCATCGGTTTATATTTGGTATTATAATATGACATTTTTTTAATATTGTCAACACTTTTTCCGTTTTTATTTTTTCGGCTCAATTTTGCCATAGCGAAATTCGCCTTCTATATCTGCTTTCGGCTCTCTTTCTTCACGCGGCTGCGGATTATACGGCGCTCTTCTGTCGCGCCCTCTGCCGTCTCCCTGTCTCCCTCTCTCCTTGTTGTATCCGCCAAAGCGATTGCCGCCCGTCGGGGCAATAATAACCCTTCTGTTGTCACCCTCACCTATTGAATGCGATTCCACACCGGAAATTTCTTGCACCGTTGTATGGATAATCCTTCTCTCGTAAGGGTTCATTGGGTCTAATACGGAGTTCCTGCCGTATTTAAGAACTCTCTCCGTCTGCCTTTTTGCAAGGTTTTTAAGAGTTTCTTCTCTTCTGTCACGATAATCCCCAATATTGAGAGTTATTCTTCTGTTTTCTTTTATGTCACGGCTTACAGATAAACGGACGAGATATTGCAAAGCGTCAAGCGTTTCTCCTCGCCTGCCTATAATATTTCCGTAATCCCCCTCGCTTGATATATCAAGAAGTATTTCTTCCTCCGTTTGCTTTGCGTTTACCGAAGCGTCTGTAAATCCCATTTCAAAAAGAATTTTTTTCAAATATTTTGCAGGCTCGTTATCAGTTAAAATCACTGCTTCTGTTTCTTTAGTCTTTTCAGTCTTTATTGATTTAGCGTTCTCTGTTTCGGTTTTTACTGTTTTTTCTGCTTTTTGAGTAAAAGGTTTTAATTTTTTGTTGCTCTTTTCGATTTTTTCCTCTTTTAGAGGCGCCTCTTTCTCCGGTTTTCTTTCTAACTCTTTTTCCGTTTTCTCGTCAGGAGATTCATAATACGCTCTTACCTTTGCGGGTGAGCCGCCAAAAAGCCCGAATGTCTTTTTTGAAGCTTGCTCAAGTACCTCCACAATTACATCCGCATCAAATGGGGCATTTAGTAATGTTATGGCTTTACTTCTTGCCTCGTCAAGAGTCGGTGCTGTGCCGATTGCTTCTTTTATCAATGATTTCACCACCTATTTTGTACCGCCCAAAGGCGAATAACTTCAAATTAATTCTCATTTTCTATGCGTTTTTTCACATTGTTTTCTCTTGCTCTTCGTATAACTGTTTCTTCTACCATATTTCGTGCAATAACTTTTTTCGGGCTGTATAAAAGACTTAAAGCCACCGTTTGAATAAATGCAATAATATTAGATATAATCCAGTAAAACCCTACGCCGGCAGGGAACATGAAAGCGAATGCAACGGACATCAGCGGTGATGAAAATGTCATACAACCCATTGATGGATTGTTAGCCATTTCCGGATTTTGCTGTTTTTGTTTAACATACATAAAACCCGCTGACATTAGTGAAGTTACGCCCGCAAGAATAGGGAAGAGCCAAAGTTTGCTAAAGCTTTTTGCATCGGGAACTTCAAAAAGCGGTATCCCGAAAAGCTGAAACCCGTCAATAAAACGATTTATCGCGGTTAAATTTGCTTCTGAAAGCATTTTAAATGCCGCCGCGGCTGATTCCGATGAACTTTTAATAAACTCTCCAAAATGCTCAAGCAGCGTTATCTCTATTGTATGGTCTTGAAGCTTTATGCCAATAACCTCGGCATACTCTCTAAAAGCGGCAATAAGCGCCGTCATCGTGCCGTTTGTAATTCTCAAAACATTTGAAAGCGGTGTATAAATAACACCGAAAAGCCCTATCATAACGGGAAACTGCACGAGCAAAGGCATACAGCCGCCCTGCGTTACGCTAAAGCCTTCACGGTTATAAAGCGCTTGAGTTTCCTCGCCTATTCTCCGCTGGTCGCCCTTATATCTTTCCCTGATTTTCTTGATTTTAGGCTGAAGTCTTACTTGACGGGAAGTATTTTTCTGCTGTTTTATCGAAACGGGCAGCATAGCAAGCTTTACAGCCACAGTAAGAATTACTATTGAAATGAGATAGTCGCCCGTAAACATATACAGAAGACCCATTATATAACCGAACGGTACGGCAAGTACCTCTCTTAACCAAACCATTAAAAGCTCCTTTATTTGACATCTTTTTTCGGCGGTACAGGGTCAACTCCGCCGGGGAAAAAAATATTACACCTCATAAGCCGCCTTAAAGCAAGTAAACTACCCTTAAATAATCCATGTACGCTCAATGCCTCAAGAGCATACGCGGAGCAAGTAGGATAATACCTGCATCTTGGCGGAAACAGAGGTGAAATACGCCTAATGTAGAAATTTATAAATTTCATTAAAAACTTTTTCATTCTTCAACAGGCAGGATAAGCCCTTTATCTTTTAAAAGCGTTGTTAAGGCTGCTGATATATCTGTGCTTTTTAGATATTTTGTCTTATTCCTTGCTACTAAAACAAAATCGTATCCCGTTTTGATATCCGGCATAACTCTGCGTAAACCCTCTTTTAATATGCGCCTTGCTCTGTTTCGTGTTACGGCATTTCCAATCTTTTTGCTCGTTGTAAAGCCAACACGATTTTTACCGGTATGATTTCTCATAAAATACACAACAAGCGCGGGTGATACAGCAGACTTCCCACGGGCATATATACGCCTAAAGTCACAGTTGCGCTTTAATGTAACGAAATCACTCAATATAAAAATCCTCTACTTATTTTGGATAGCTAATTGAAATTCAACAGAATAAAATTAATAGCTGAGCCTTTTCCTGCCCTTAGCCCTGCGGCGAGCAAGAATTTTTCTGCCGTTTCTGTCAAACATTCTTTTGCGAAAACCGTGAACTGTTTGTCTTTTTCTTTTTTTAGGTTGATAAGTTCTTTTCATTTTATATTTATCTCCAGTCGTGAGTAATAAACTGTCCCCTTACGCCGTCAACACGACATCACTACAGTTACTCGGCTATTATATATCACAGCCGATTAACTTGTCAAGTAAATTATTTGTTAAGCTTCTATGCTTTTTACAGTCATAGCTGCCGGTGATATTAAATAGAAGCAACGAATAGATATCGCTTATTTTAATATAAGCTTATCAGCAAAAGCTCGATATAAACCGCCGGATTTTTGATTTTTCTGTTTTAGTTTATTTATTTCTGTTTTGCGGAAGACTTTTTTACATACCAAGCAATTATTTTATCCGCTAATCCCTGCTTTTTATCGTCACCCTCGCCGCCGTCCGCTCCTGAGCTTAAAGCGGCGCTGTCTGAAAGGTCAATTTCCTTTGCCGAAAGCTTGTATGAGTTTGAAAACATATCAAGCACAGATTTTCGCACCATACCCTTTAGCGGTATATGCGCTATCATACCGTATGTCGCCGCCTCACCTTGCTGTGCAAGCTCCGGATGTTTTTTCACATGGGCAACAGAATTTTTAAGGTCATTTATATACTCGTCTACAACATTTTCGTGCGGCGCCGTTACCATCGCGTGTAAAGCATCGGGGCGCTGAAGTCTGTCAACATGCCAGCCCTTCGACTGCATTACATCTCCTACTGCGAAAATATTTACATCGGGGTCAACAGAGCGATAGGAAATTAGCGATGCGGGCGGGTTACCTATTAATTCAAGCTCCGAAATTGACTTTATTCCCTCTTTCATACGGTTTACAGCATTCATAGTCCGCACGGCAAGATTTGTGTACCCTTCCATACCATTAGCCTGTATAGCCGCCCACGCTGCGGCATATGCACCGCCCGGTCTTGTGCCTAAAAGTGCGGGAGAGGCGAAAACGCCGCCCGGCCAGTCATGCTCAACATAGACTTGGTGCTTGAAATGCTCGATGCTCCTGTAAATGATGCAGGACGCTCCTTTTGCCGCAAATCCATATTTATGAATGTCGGCAGAAATTGATGTTACACCGGGTACTCTAAAGTCCCACAGCGGTAATTTCGTTCCGCCCGCCTCAATAAACGGAAGTATGTACCCGCCGACGCACGCGTCAACATGAAGCGGAATTTTATGCCGCAACGCAATATCTGACAGCTCCTCAACAGGGTCAATCATACCGTGCGGATATTCAGGCGCACCTGCTAAAATCATCACGGTGTTTTTGTTTATCAGTTTTTCTACCGCGTTTACATCTACTCTGTAATCATCAGAAAGCTTTGCCCGTCTTATCTTTACGCCAAAATACTCTGCGCCTTTTCCCCATGCGACATGAGCCGTCTCCGGTACTATCATTTCGGGTTTTTTTATTCCCTTTTCGCGCGCCCAATCTCTGTATGTTTTAACTGCAAGCATACAGCTTTCCGTTCCGCCTGCCGTCATAACGCCGCAAGCTTCCTCATCTACATGAAAAAGCGCCGCCGTAAACCCGATAACCTCTTTTTCAAAGCGTTTTAAGCTGCGAAATGCCGTAGGATTTAGTCCGTTGGCAGAAAAAAACTTTGTATATGCTTTTTCTAAAAACTGTGTGTACTCATCGTCAAGATAATATACAAGGCTCCATGTTCTTGCGTTTTTATAGTCTGGATCGTCTGCCGCAAATGTTTCAAGTTCTTCAAGTATTTCGTCATAAGGACGACCTTTTTCAGGAATTTTTGAGTTCATCGTTTCCACTCCTTTTTATCTTAGAATAGCTTATACAGGTAATTTACAGCTATGCCGAGGTAGTTTCCTATTGCATAGCCCACAACACCGGTGGCTAACCCGGAAATAAGGATATCTGTATTATTGAGAGCCGCCGCAACAGGGGGAACGAACGGAGGAGAGCAAACAGCAGAAGCTGATGTAATAATCATCGTATCCGTATCAATCTTAAAAAGCTTGCTCAATATTGCGTGAAGCAGAAGACTGCCTATTATGCCAATAAATACATATGCGAATATAACGGGTTTAAAGTCAAGAAGCGCCCTAAAGTCCGCGCTTGCGGCAACAGAAAAACAGAATACATATATAATATACATTCCAAGTTGGAAAGTCCTGTTTATTTCCCGCACTTTCTTTATGAAAGAGACCGCTATGCCAAATGATGTAATAGAAAGCATCATAACTGCCATACCAAGACTGCTGTCAACTTTACTTGCAAGCATATTAAGCACATATGAAATTATAAAAATTAATACGGACAGGAAAAATGCCGCAATAAGCCCTTTTGCATTTTTCTTTCTTAATATCTCCCTGTAAGCATAAACAGACTCGTCTATACCGCTGCCGCTTTCTTCTTCCCCTTCTTTTAATACAGGTTTTTCATACGGCTTCATACGGAAAACCCTTACAAAGAACTTTTGCCCTACGGTAGAAAGGAAAAAGACATATAAAACTGATATGACAGAATCGTATGTATTGAATATAACATAGTCATTAGCGCTCATACCCACTGCTTGCCGTATAGAGCCAAGATTTACAGTGCCTCCCGTGTATACGGAACACGCGGCGGCAGCAAATTGAGGAGAATCGGGGTCGCCCCTGCCTATAGTAACATGGATAATCAGTGTGACAACTATAATTGAAATCGTTGCTAAAAGCATGCAAAGCATTCCCTTTTTAGCATTCTTAAACCATGACTTCAAGTCCAATGAAAATAAAACTAAAGGTAATGCAACGCAAATAGTAATGCTTTGCAAAAGGCTTAGTATACTTTCTCCGGAATCAGCTGATGTTATAAAGCTTTCCGGAAGAATGCCGAGGTTACCTACTATCATACCTAAAAGATAGCAAAGAAGAACAATCCCAACCTTTTTAAGCCACTTAACCTTTACGCAAAGCCAAATAAGCGGCGCAGGTACGGCAAGAAATAAAACTGCCGTTACTATGTTTATTACCATATCCGTAGCTTCTCCCTCCTTGTGTACAACACAAAGTCACATAATAATAGTAGTTTATCATAGTATTTTCATTAATTCAAGGCTTAAATTCAACAGTTCGACCATACAGTGAATGAAACCAAGTGTAAATAATCGTTTTAGACATTATTGATTTTGACACATAAAAGGAGTATAATAATTTTATCGTGGTATTTCTTATCGCGTTTATCCTTTTGGAAATTCTTTGTATTTTGGAGATGATGTCTTGAGTGAGGAATGTACAAGTAACTGTAAAACCTGTAATAAGGATTGCGGTGACAGAAAATCTGACTTTATGGTTGAAGCTAATGAGCTTTCGTCCATCAAAAAGGTAATAGGCATAATAAGCGGTAAAGGCGGCGTCGGTAAAAGCCTTGTCACCTCCGCTTTGGCAGCAGCAATAGGGAAAGAAGGCAGGAAAGCCGCTATTCTTGATGCTGATATAACGGGGCCCTCTATCCCTTCGTTTTTTGGTATTAAAGGCAAAGCCGAAGCAAACGAGCTTGGAATTTTTCCCTTTACTTCTAAGATAGGAGTTAAAATAATATCCTTAAACCTGCTTTTAGAGCATAATACGGACCCTGTTATTTGGCGGGGACCCGTTATAGCCGCTACCGTTAAGCAGTTTTGGTCTGATGTTATTTGGGATGATGTTGACTTTATGTTCGTAGATATGCCGCCAGGCACAGGCGATGTACCGCTTACCGTTTTTCAATCTTTGCCTGTTGACGGTTTAATTGTCGTATCCTCCCCGCAGGAACTCGTGGGCTTAATCGTTGAAAAGGCAGTAAAAATGGCGAATATGATGAATGTGCCTATTCTTGCATTCGTTGAAAATATGTCTTACTTTAAGTGCGACAATTGTGAAAAGACACATTATTTATTCGGTGAAAGCAAAATTGATAATTTTGCAGAACGCTATGGCGTTGACACTGTGGCTAAAATACCGCTTGACCCTGAAGTGGCGCATTTATGCGATATGGGCAAGGTGGAACATGCACATATCCCTGCGCTTGACGGCGTTGTAAATAAGCTGCTCTCTATGGAGTGATATTGTGAGGATTTTAATAGCAACAGACTCATATAAAGGCTCTTTATCCGCAAAAGAGGCATGTGAAGCAATTCGTGAGGGAATTATTCATAAAAATCCCAAAGCGGATATTACGGTTTTACCCCTTGCTGACGGCGGCGAGGGCACTGTTGACGCTATTTGTGATATACAAGGCACAAAGCCTATATACGCTAAAACCGTTGATGCCCTTATGCGCACCGTTTTAGCTAAGTATTGTATAATGGGCGGCACAGCAGTTATGGAAATGGCGTCGGCTGCCGGTATAACGCTGCTTAAAAAGGATGAGCTTAACCCAAAAGTCACAACAACATACGGCTGCGGCATTATGATTAAAGATGCGCTTGATAAAGGGATTAGAAAGATTATTCTTGGTATAGGCGGCAGTGCCACAAATGACGCGGGCGCGGGTGCGCTTTCCGCTTTGGGTGCAAAGCTGCTTGATAAAAACGGGAAAGAAGTTCCTATAGGCGGCGCGGCTCTCTTTTTAGTTCATGAAATAGATTTATCAGGCTTTGATAGCAGAATTTTTAAAACAGAAATAACGGTCGCTTGCGATGTTGATGCTCTTTTGTGCGGAGAAAACGGCGCTACAAAAGTATTCGCAAGGCAAAAGGGCGCAACTGAAACAGATATACCGCTGTTAGAAAATGCTCTTATCCATTTTGGCAAAATCCTTGAAAAAACTTATAATAAGCCTGTGTTCGACATTGCGGGCGGCGGTGCGGCAGGCGGTCTTGGGGCTATGCTTTCCGTTTGCTGCAATGCTGCTCTTTGTCCCGGGATAGAGCTGATTTCAAAACTTGTAGGACTTGAACAAAAAATAGAAAAGTGTGATATAGTCATAACGGGAGAAGGCAAGACTGATAGCTCTACGCTTCTTGGTAAGCTGCCCGTCGGAGTAGCTCGTTTGTCAAACAAATACGGTAAACCCTGTGTTCTTTTAAGCGGTGATATAGACTGCCCTCATGATTTACTATATGATGCAGGCTTTTCACAAATACATAAAGCGCGCCCTACAGGCGCTGCAAAAGAGTATTCAATAGCAAATGCAAAAACGCTTTTAAAAGAAAAAGCCGCTGCACTCGTTTTTAACAATTAAGTTTTTTTATGTTTCAGCTTGCTATAAAACAAAAAACTCCCGCACTTTTTTTCGTGCGGGAGTCGCTGTTTATACTTATAAAAAGTAAATGATAATATCGCGTCTGCCCCAGTTTATGCATTGGCTGTTAGAGTTCATATACAAGTCAACTGTCCAATCAGTATTATATATAAATCCGCCTGTATCCGCTGCTATGCAATAACCGTAAACATATTTTCCGTCGGCAGAAACAATAAACATTTCTGTACCGTAGGGGATTTCCCTTGGGTCAACCGCAATATATCCGGTCTGTGCCCTTTTGCCCGTGGAGGTTTTTCCGCCCGGCTCACAATAAGCTGTGGCTTTAGCTTTTATACTCTTTTTATAGTTTGTCGGCAGTCCATCTTCGCCAATCGTTACATATGAAGGTACCGCCATTTCGCTTATCGTGCTTTTTGCACTGACATTAAACCCCTTTGGAAGCTGTGTTGTCTTTTTCGTGCCTTTTAACACAACCTTATCAACCGCTTGTTTTGTCACAGTTTCTTTTGCAACAATTTTATCGCTAAGCTCGCCGTTAATATAAATATACTCATAAGTTACGGTCTTTTCTCCGTTTTTGCCGTAAGTCTCCACCTTTGTATCCCCGACATAAAGGGAGGATGAGTTCTTTGAAACTGTTTTGTATCTGATTGTTTCCTTTTTAGTTTCTGATTTAGTTGTAACCCTGAATACCTCAATACTCATTTTATCAATGAGCTTTTCCGTAACGGCGGGAACAACCACATCATCTTTATTAAGCTTTATGCCAAGCTCGGCAATAACATCTTCTACTGTATTAGCGGCTAAAGTAATGTTTTTCTCTAACCCGTCATATTTAACCTTTATGGAATACTTATTGCAGACTTTTATTATCATTCCGTCGTATACGGTATCATTTAGCTTATAATTCAAATCATTTTTAAGAGTGTATTCCACTTTTGACTTTGTAAGGGCTTGTGCTACCGTTCCATAAATATTTATGACAACTGTTTCACCCTGTGCGGATATAACCGTAACCTTTACACCGCGGTTTATTGTGATTGTGTTTCTTTCATCGGAAAATTGGTTATTACTAACCTCATCTCCCTCAAATAATGATATTCCTGCTTGTTTTAAGATATCTTTCGTTTCTGTCTTGTAAGTCGAAATTGTCTTAATCTCATCACCGTCTATAATATCTATTTCATATACGGGTGAGGCTGCGGCGAATGCTGTTACCGATAAAAGGAAGGTAAGAGCTAAGGTGAAAAGCAGTATCCTTTTTAACGGATTAATGCTAAACATATCGCCGAGGTTTTTGTCTGACATGACTATCTCCTCTAATAAACGGCGTTCTAACCGATGTCATACGGCTGCCGTGCTCGGCTTTTTGTACCCTTGGATTTATCTTCTTTATTTGATTTCATTTGTTTTAAGCAGATAAAACAAGAGTTCAATAAGCCTTTAGGGCTATTTTTGCCCTTTTGCCTATTGGCGATTTGTATTATAGCAACCTAAAAAAACTTGTCAAATCGTCAAAAAAATGAAAACTGTGGAAATTGCACAAACAAAAATGCGCCAAAAGTATAAATATTACGCTCAAACGGATGTTTCGTCACTTTTCTGGTTTTATCTTCCTCCCTTTTTTAAATCTTTTTGTGAATAGTGTAAAAAGTTACAGTCTGTAACTTTTTAGGTTAAACATATTACAAAATGACTTTTTATTTTAATATTTATTCCATTTCTGTAATAATTAGTACTATATTATTATATAAAAATCTTACACAGTTGACACTATTAATAAATTAGTACTATAATAAAGTTAATTATAAAAGAAAAAAGGGAGGATTATATCTGAAAATTATACTTCCCGTCTATATAAATCAAATACTTTCGCACCTTAACAACAACGGTTTTGATGCCTTCGTTGTAGGCGGTTGTGTGCGTGATATTATTATGGGAAAAGAGCCGCATGATTGGGATATTACTACGAACGCGCTGCCTTATTATACAAAAAGGCTTTTTTCACATATGAAAGTAATTGATACGGGCATAAAACACGGTACAGTTACAATTATAATTGAAAAAAATCCTGTTGAAGTTACGACTTATCGCTTAGACGGTGACTATTCTGATAATCGCCGTCCTGACAGCGTCACTTTCACAGACGAGCTTACGCTTGACCTTGGTCGTCGGGATTTTACTATAAATGCTATGGCTTATAATCCAAAGAAAGGGCTTGTTGATGAGTTTAGTTCACTTAGGGACTTAAACGCAAAGCTAATTAGAGCCGTTGGAGATGCCGATGAACGCTTTCTTGAGGACGGTCTTCGCATTATGCGCGCTCTTAGATTTGCTTCTGTTCTCGGCTTTGATATCGAAGAAAAGACGGCTCGAAGTATTCATAAAAATAAAGATTTATTAAAAGGAATTGCCGTAGAGCGTCTTTTTTCAGAGCTTAATAAGCTCATTGTCGGGAAAAGCGCGGGTCGTGTACTTTTAGAATACGGGGAGGTCTTCGGTACATTTATCCCTGAGATTTTGCCCGCAATCGGTCTAAAACAATGCGGAGAAAAGCATTGTTATGATGTTTTTCAGCATATATGCCATACTATTGACAATATAGAGCCTATAAAAGAGCTTCGCCTTACTATGCTGCTTCACGACCTTGGCAAAGTGCCGACAGAACAGAAAGACGAAAATGGGAACAGTGTTTATCCTAACCATGCAAAAGTCGGTGCAGAAATTGCAAAAGAAATTCTCAATAGATTAAAATCGGATAACAAGACGGCAAATACCGTTATAAAATTAATTTCTTTGCACGATTTTGAAATTCCTAAAAGCAAAACAGAGCTGAAGCGTCTATTAAAAACGGTTACGCCCGACGAGTTTAAGTTGCTTCTTAAAATAAAAAAGGCTGATAGGAGCGCCTTATCCGAGAGTTTCCGCGATATAACCGAACTTTTAGAAAATGCCGAGGCTTTTCTAAAAGAAATTATATCAAAAGATGAATGCTACAGTCTGCAAAATCTTGCAATTGACGGCAAATCGCTTTCAAAAAAAGGTTATGTGGGAGAGGATATAGGCAAAATGCTTGAGAAATTACTTGATGCCGTTATTGAGGGTAAATGTGAGAATACTTTCAAGGAATTATTAAATTATGTTGATAAAAATATCTTGTAAAAAATGCATATATATAATAGTATAATAAAAAGAAATGGAAGTGAACTTATGAGAAATATATTTCATTTGAATTTTGACTGGAAATACACACCCGAATACGAAGAAAAAATGGTTAATCCTAAATTCAATGACGAAAACTTTGTTTTAGTTGATATTCCGCATACGAACCTTGAGTTACCTTATAACTACTTTGACGAAAAGTCGTACCAGTTTGTAAGCTGTTACAGAAAACTTTTTGTCATAGAGGGCGGCAAAAAGAACGGCAAAAGATATATACTCCATTTTGAGGGCGCCGCAAATTATTCGCGCGTTTTCTTAAACGGTGCGTTTGTAGGCGAGCATAAAGGTGCTTATACCCCGTTTAGCTTTGATATTACAGAGCAGTTAAATGACGGTGATAATGTTTTAGCGGTTGTGCTTGACTCGTCTGAGCGAAGCGAAATACCGCCTTTCGGAAATGTTGTGGACTACCTTGTATACGGCGGAATATACAGGGAAGTTTGGCTTGAAGAAGTAAGTGACGCTTATATTGAAAGCGTATTCATTCGCACAAAGGATGTCCTAAACAACAAAAAGCTTATTGAAACAGATGTTGAGTTTAACGAAAGCGTTTCAGGTGATATAAAGGTAATACTTTATGACGGTGAAGATGTAATATATGAAAATAAGTCCCCGTTTTCCGCTAAAACAGTAAAGCTTAAATGGCGCATAGGCGGCGTTACTTTATGGGATACAGAAAATCCAAAGCTTTATACCTTAAAAGTCATATTCGGTGATGATGAAAAAATAACGCGTTTCGGTTTTCGTGAATGTAAATTCAAGAGAGACGGGTTTTATCTAAATGGCAAGAAAATAAAGTTATTCGGGCTTAATAGGCACCAAAGCTATCCTTATGTCGGCTATGCTATGCCAAAATCCGCACAAAAGGCAGACGCGGATTTTTTAAAATTTAATCTTGGTGTAAACTTAGCTCGTACATCCCATTACCCCAATTCCGTTCATTTCCTTGACAGATGTGATGAAATCGGACTTTTGGTGTTTACTGAAATGCCGGGCTGGCAGTTTATCGGAGAAGGCGAATGGCGGGACAATTGCATTGATAATGTTAGACGAATGGTTCTTCGCGATAGAAATCATCCAAGCGTTATTTTATGGGGTGTGCGCATAAATGAGGGCGCGGACTGCGACGAGCTGTATGAAATTACGAATAGTTTAGCACGGGAGCTTGACGATACGCGTCAAACAGGCGGCGTTCGTAATATGCCGCGCTCTAACCTGCTTGAAGATGTTTATACCTTTAATGATTTTACGCATGCCGGCGGTAAATTCGTTCTTCTTCCTGCCGTTGCAGTTACGGGACTTCGTGCGCCGTATATGGTAACAGAGCATAACGGGCATATGTATCCCACAAAGTCATTTGACCGTGAGCAGTTAAGAACAGAGCATGCCCTAAGGCACGCAAGAGTGCTGAATAAGGCGTTCGGTAACAGCCGCATATCAGGCGTTACGGGCTGGTGTATGTCTGACTATAATACGCATAAGGATTTCGGCTCCGGTGATAAAATATGCTATCACGGCGTGTCGGATATGTTCCGTATACCGAAACAGGCGGCGGCAGTTTACTCCTCACAGCAGGACAAAACCCCTTATATGGAGGTTCTCTCGTCAATGGATATAGGGGAACATCCCGGCGGTCAGCTCGGAAATGTATGGGTATTTACAAATTGCGATTATGTAAAGTTATATAAAAACGGCAGATATACAAGCACGGCATTTCCAAATTATAAAAGATTTCCCCATCTCCCTCACCCGCCTATTTTGGCAGATAATTTTATAGGAGACGCTTTAACCTCAATTGAAAAGCTTGATGAAAGAACGGCGGCTCTGCTTACGGATGTACTCGTAGCGGCATTTACGCATGGATTTGCCATGCCCCCGATAAACTACTTAAAAACTGCCGCGGCATATATTAACGGGCGCATGAGTTTTTCACAAATTTACGATATTGTCACAAAATATATTGCTAATTGGGGCGGAACACAAGTTGTATATCTTTTTGAAGGGTATAAAGACGGAAACATTGTAAAAACTGTTACAAAAACCGCCGTAACGGATACGCATCTTGATATTAACGCGGACAGCTTGACGCTTAATCACGAAGACACTTACGATGTTACGAGAATAGAGCTTATAGAGCGCGACCAAAACGATAACAGACTGCCGTTCTCAGATACCTCAATAAAGATTAGTTTAAGAGGTCCCGCCGCCGTTATAGGACCGAGTTCTTTCCCGCTGATAGGCGGCGCAAGAGCGTTTTGGATAAGGACTAACGGCGAAAAAGGTAAAGTGACAGTCTATGTTGAAAGTGTGAAATACGGAAAACAAAAGATTGAATTATTGTCACAATAATGATATAATTGAAAATTGAAAATTAAAGGTTTGCGTTTACCGTTAATCTAAAATTTAATATCTAAATTGGAGAAAAAAATGAAAAAGCCTTACTATATCACAACAGCTATAGCTTATACCTCTAAAAAACCGCATATCGGCAATTCTTATGAAATTGTGCTGACTGATGCTATTGCGAGGTTTAAGCGAATGCAAGGTTTTGATGTTTTTTTCCTTACGGGAACGGACGAGCATGGACAGAAAATAGAAGAATGCGCAAAAGAGTGTAACTGCTCACCAAATGAATATGTTGATAAGATTGCAAATGAAATTAGGGAAATATGCGATTTATTAAACACAACTTATGATAAATTTATTCGTACTACGGATGATTATCATGTAAAAGCCGTACAGAATATTTTTAAGCGTCTTTACGAGCAGGGCGACATATATAAGAGTGAATACGAGGGTATGTACTGCGTTCCGTGCGAGGGTTTTTATACAAGCTCGCAGCTAATTGACGGTAAATGTCCCGAATGCAGAAGTGAAGTCCGCCCCACAAAAGAGGAAGCGTATTTCCTAAAGCTTTCAAAATACCAAAAACAGCTTGAGGAGCATATTCTGAAAAATCCCGATTTTATTTATCCTGAAAGCCGCAAAAGAGAGATGCTTAACAACTTTATCAAGCCGGGACTTCAAGACCTTTGTGTATCAAGAACCTCATTTAAATGGGGCGTACCGGTAACATTTGATGACAAGCACATTATTTATGTTTGGGTTGACGCTCTTTCTAACTACATTACTGCGTTAGGATTTGACGCAAAAGAAAACAGCAAGCTCTATTACAAATATTGGCCTGCCGATGTTCATGTTATCGGCAAGGATATTTTGCGGTTTCATACCATATACTGGCCTATTATACTAATGGCGCTCGGCGAGCCTTTGCCGAAACAAATATTCGGTCACCCATGGCTTTTAATGGGGAACGATAAAATGTCAAAATCAAAGGGTAATGTAATTTATGCCGACGACCTTGTAAATCTTTTCGGGGTTGACGCTGTGCGCCACTATCTCCTTTCCGAAATGCCGCACGCAAGTGACGGCTCTTTGACATATTCGTCAATTATTGAGCGATATAATTCAGAGCTTGCTAACACTCTTGGCAACCTTGTAAACAGATGTGTCGCTATGGTTAATAAATACTTTGACGGTGTTCTTAATGCTCCGAAAGAGCCAAAGCCTATTGACGATGAGCTTAAAAGCCTTGCCCTTTCCGCTTTGCCTAAAATAGCAAAGCTTATGGACACTTATCATATAAGCGACGCGGTAGACGAAATCTTCTCCTTGGCAAGAAGAAGTAATAAATATATTGATGAGACGACGCCGTGGATTTTAGCTAAAGACGAGCATAAAAAAGAGCGTCTAAATACGGTTCTTTATAATCTGATTGAAAGTATACGCTTTATAGCCGTTCTTTTATCTCCTTTTATGCCCGCTACGAGTGAAAATATCCTTTCTCAAATAGGGTGTAATATTAATTCCTTTAATTCTCTTAATGAATTCGGTGCAATGCCGGAGGGTCAAAAGATGGGCGAGCCTGTACCGCTGTTTTCACGGCTTGATGAGAAAGAGGTGCTTACTAAAATAGAAAGCGCTTTAGGTGAAAAGCAGGAGGAAACGGCAGACTGTTTAGAAGGTGTTTCAATGATAGGCATTGAGGACTTTGCTAAAGTAGACCTTCGCATAGCGGAAATTATTGACTGTAAACCGATAAAGCGTGCTAAAAAACTGCTGGAGCTGACGCTTAATGACGGAACATCCGCACCGCGTACGGTCGTTTCAGGGATAGCTCGCTGGTACAGCCCCGAAAATCTCGTCGGCAGAAAAATCATTCTCGTTTATAATCTTTCACCCGCAACGCTTTGCGGCGTCGTAAGCAGTGGTATGATTTTAGCCGCCGCTTGCGGTGAAGATGATGTAAGGGTTATTTTTGCGGACGATATGCCTTCGGGCGCGAAAATTAGTTAGTGGATTTATATGAACAACATTTTTGATTCCCACGCCCATTATACTGACAGTGCTTTTGATAATGACAGACACCCGCTTTTAGCCTCTTTGCCTAAAGCGGGCGTTTGCGGCATTATAAATTGCGGTACAGACATTAAAGACTCTAAAGAAAGTGTTCTCCTTTCACATAAGTATGATTTTATGTATGCCGCGGCAGGCATACACCCGCATGAAGCAAGTAAAACAAAGAATTGCTATTTAGCTCAATTAAGTGAGCTTCTTGCGGATAAAAAAGTCGTCGCTATAGGTGAGATTGGGCTTGATTATCATTATGATTTTTCACCGCGTGAAGTTCAAAAAAGGCTTTTCGATGAGCAGCTGCGCCTTGCAAAGAAGTTTTCACTGCCCGTAATAATTCACAACAGAAAAGCACATGCCGATACTTTGGAAATCCTGAAAGAACATAAACCCGCAGGCGTTCTGCACTGTTTTTCAGGCAGTGTGGAAGTGTTAAAAGAGGTTTTAGACCTTAATATGTACATAGGGCTTGGCGGCGCAGTTACATTTAAGAATGCGAAAAAAGTACTTGCCGTCGCTTTTGCTGTTCCGCTTGACAGACTTCTTATTGAAACGGACTGCCCGTATATGGCGCCGGAGCCGCACCGCGGCGAAAGGTGTAATTCATCGCTTATTCCTTTTACGGCGGCCAAAATTGCAGAAATTAAAAATATTAGCGTTGACGAAGTATTAAGTGTTACGGCAAGAAATGCACAAAGACTGTTTTTACAAGAGAGATATATATGAAGAAACCAAAAAATGAAAACAAAAAAATGAAAACCGCTTTATTGTGGCTTGGCGTGACTTTCGCCGTCATGCTAAGTCTTTTTATAGTGTTGTTGATTTTGTTAAACGGCACAAAAGACTTTATCGTAAGACTTGTCGGCACAATGCCCGAAGAACCTTTAGCTGATATTGTATCTACTACGAGCCCGCCTCAAACTACTGACCCTGTTATAACAGAAACTGAGCCTAAAAGCACATCCTCACCCACAACGGAAATACCTGCAAATACTGCTACAAAAACAGAAACAACTGCTCCTATAAATTCACTTAAACACATTGATACAACAAAAAGATATAACCACTCCTTACTTTTAGAGGATATTAATAAAGCCGCCGCCCTTTATCCTAAGCTTATTTCTGTAAGCACAGCAGGAAATTCTGTAAACGGCAGAGCTATAAAGCTTATGAAAGTTGGCAAGGGGGATAAAAAGGCGTTCATTTTAGGCTCTATTCACGCAAGGGAGATTATTACATCAAAATATCTGATGCTGTGTATTTTCGAATATTGCGAAGCTTATAACAGCAAAAGCGGTAAATACGGCTCTTATAATGTGAAAAAACTGCTTGATGAGTACACTCTTTACATTGTCCCTTGTGCTAATCCCGACGGTATGGAGATTGTATCAAACAGAAAAGTTCCAAATGCATATATAGCGGATTTTTCAAGATATGACTATAAAGCCAATACTAATGGCGCAGACTTAAACAGAAACTTTCCGCTGGCGTGGGAGCAAATTGAAAACGGCGTTACGAAGCCTTCTAACGCCGCCTATAAAGGCGCAGCCGCCGGCAGTGAGCCTGAAACAAAATGTGTTATGAGCATTTGTAAGAATAATGAGTTTGAGTTTGCATTATCCTTTCATATAACGGGTGAGTGTATTTTCTGGGGCGATACATACGATACGAGCCTTAATGAAAACTATAGAAAATTTGCAAAAAGGCTTACCGACCTTACGGATTTTTATCTGACGCCCATATCAAATGATGTAAACTCCTACGGCGGGGGATTTGAAAATTGGTTCCGTCATGAGTATAAAAAACCCGGCTTATGTGTCGAGCTTGTGTCTTATAAATATACTTCATCCCCTACTGACAATACTGACTACAAGAACTTTTCAGGCACTGTTAATTGGGGCGTGTCAAAATATATAATTCTTGAAGCTATCTCTTGATTATGTAAATCTTTTACTGAGCGTATCTAAATAACTTTCTACATTGGCGGCACTGCACACAAACACCTTTTCATCGTTTTTGTAAATGTGTTTTATAGCGTCAATGTTACTTTTCGCTATCCCGTAATCCACAATAAGCAACACGCATATTTTATCGAGCCCCGTCAGCTCAAACAGCTTTTTTATATTTCCTATTCGTGTTCTTGGCTCTTTTTCAGACGGATAAAGCGGAATTATAAATATTCCTCCCTTTTCGCCCCACATAAAAAGTCTGAACATAATATAATATAATAGCAACACAATGCCTATAAGGGCGAATAAAAGAGATAAAAAATCCGACATATAAAACACCTCCGTGTTATTATATGCCGTTTTAGTTTTTCTGTTAAAAATAAAAGCGCCGATGCTGTAAGCCGAGTTCTGTCTTTTAAGGCAATCATCTATCTGAGACCGGCGTTGCCGCAGGCCTTTAGCCACCCGTCGGAGAATAAATCCGGCTGATAACTCCTGTCGGTGTTGCTTCGGATAGGGTTTGCAGGACTATCCGGTCTCCCGAACAGCCGGTGAGCTCTTACCTCACCTTTCCACCCTTACCTCTAAAAGAGGCGGTATATCTCTGTTGCACTTTCCCTAAGGTTGCCCTCGGCGGCCGTTAGCCGCTATCCTGCCGTGTGAAGCTCGGACTTTCCTCATCATTTCTGACGCGACTGCCCACTTCGGCGCCTTATAATTCTATATCAAAATAAAATAAATGTCAACTGTTTATATTTTTATTAAAAGGCATGATTTACCGTAATAACTTCTCAAAGTAAATGAAACAGTAGAATTCAATTGCTTTTTTCAATTATTAAATCAAAAATACTTGACAATTGACTGAATAATTGTTAAAATACGCTTTGCCGCATATTACGGGCGGGTTTATTTTGACCCAAAACAGTTTACTGGCCCCTTGTAGCGAGACTGAATAAGGACAGGTTAAAATGTACGCAATTATTGAAACGGGCGGAAAGCAGTATAAAGTACAAAATGGCGATACCATTTTTATTGAAAAGCTTGACGCTGAAGAAAATTCCGAAATAACCTTTGATAAGGTTGTAGCTCTTGGCGCAGAGGGCGACATTATTGTTGGCGCGCCTTATGTTGACGGTGCTTTTGTTGAGGCAAAGCTTATTAAAAACGGCAAAGGCAAAAAAATCGTTGTACAGACATATAAGCGCCGAAAAAATTTAAAGCGCAAGTTAGGTCACAGGCAGCCTTATACTAAAGTGGAAATAACGGGCATTAAGGCTAAAAAGACAAAGTGATTACCGCTACATTTTTCACTTACTCTGATGCTCTAATCGGGTTTAGAATTGGCGGTCATGCCTATTTTAGCGAAAGCGGAACGGATATTATTTGCGCTGCTGTGTCATCTGCCGCATATATGGCGGTAAACACTATAACTGATATAGAGGGCATAAACGCTAATATAAAGGAAAAAGACGATTTTATGGAGCTTGTAGTTCCTAAAAGCGACACCGAAAAAGCAAAAACCGTTTTGTCGGGGCTTAAACTGCACTTAACGCAACTTTCAAAGCAGTACCCGAAAAACATTGAAATAACTTATATGGAGGTTTAACGATGCTTAAAATTAATATACAACTGTTTGCCAGCAAAAAGGGCGTTGGCTCTTCCCGTAACGGTCGTGATTCCATTTCTAAAAGGCTTGGCGCGAAACGCGCTGACGGGCAATTTGTACTTGCGGGCAATATCCTTGTAAGGCAAAGGGGCACAAAAATTCACCCCGGCACAAATGTAGGCAAAGGAAAAGACGATACTCTTTTCGCGCTTACAGACGGCAAGGTTAGCTTTGAGCGTTACGGTAAGTACCGCACAAAAGTTAGCGTCTACGCTATGGAGCAGTAAAACATAAAGGCAACGGTACACTTTTTTGTGTGCCGTTTCTTTTTTTCTATTTTATAAACTGAGAGCTGTAAATCTTTTCGTAAAGCCCTTTTTGTTTTAGTAAATTCTTATGTGTGCCTTGCTCTACTATCTTTCCCTTGTCAATTACTAAAATATTATCTGCATTTTCTACGGTTGAAAGCCTGTGCGCTATAACAAAGCAAGTTTTTCCTTTAGTAATTCTGTTCATGGCTTTCGTTATTTTTAATTCAGTTACTATATCGACATTGGAAGTGGCTTCGTCAAGAATGAGAATACTTGACGGGGAAAGCATGGCTCTTGCTATTGTTAAAAGCTGTTTCTGACCTTTTGAAATGTTTGAGCCGTTATCACTTATAACGGTATCGTATCCATTCGGTAAAGACATAATATACTTATGCATTTCAACGGCTTTTGCCGCCTCTTCAACCTCTTTTCTTGTAGCCCCCTTACTCCCGTAAGCAATATTTTCATAAATTGTCCCGTGGAAAATCCATGTATCCTGCAATACCATTGAATAGTGAGAGCGCAAGTTATCTCTTTTCAGCTTTTGTATATCAACTCCGTCAAGAGAAATAACGCCGTCTTGCTGGTCATAAAAACGCATTAAAAGGTTTATAATCGTCGTCTTTCCCGCTCCCGTAGGTCCTACTATCGCTGTTATCGTGCCCTGTGAGGCAGAAAAGTTTACGCTGTCAAGTATCTCCACCGAATAGTCATAGGAAAAGGAGACATCCTTAAATTCTATATTTCCCTCTACATTATCAAGTGTTTTAGCATCAGGTGTATCGGGTTTTTCCGGCGAGGCGTCTATAAGCGAAAATATCCTGTTAGCCGCCGCCAATGCCGATTGAAGGTCGCTTAATATGTTGGCAAATTCATTTATAGGTCCCGCAAATTTTCTGGAATACAGTACGAAAGACGAGATATTACCAAGTGTAATTGCGCCTGCCATATAAAGCAGTCCGCCAAATGTACAAACGAGTGCAATGGAGCTGTTGTTAAAAAAATTAGCAACGGGTCCCGTTATACTGCCTAAGTATTCGGCATTAAACGCCGCCTTTGTAGCGTCTTCATTTATACCGTCAAATCTTGAGAGCATATAGCCCTCTCTATTATATGCCTTTACGGTCTTTTGCCCCGTTATTGTTTCCTCGCCAAATCCGGAAAGCCTTCCTAACTGCTGTGAACGCTCTCTATAAAGAGGGCGCACTTTTCTTATGCGCATTCTTGTGTATAAGGCGAACATCGGAACGGTAACGGCAAAAATTAAAACGAGTCTTGGGCAAATAGCGAGCATCATAACGAGCGCTCCCAAAACGGTTACAATGCTTGTAGATATTTGGATTATATCTGTTGAAATCAGTGAATGAACCGTATCAATATCATATGAAATAATGCTTATAACTTCACCCGCTTTTTGCCTGTCAAAAAAAGATACGGGCATATTAGAAAGCTTATCAAAAACATCATTTCTAATTGAATATACGATACTTTTCCCTATCTTAATCATAATAATTGATAAAATATAGCTAAGAACGCTCGACAGGGCAAACACTGCTGCCATTAAAAGTATATATTTAATAACACTGTTAAAATCCACCTTGCCTATTCCCTGTTCTATAACATCAATAGCATAGCCGGAAAGCAGCGGTCCCGCAAGTGAAAGTATATTGCTTAAAACAGTTAAGGCAAAGGCGGCAAACGCTAATAATTTATATGGCTTTATGTATTTCCAAAGCCTTAAAATCAGGTGTTTTTTCTCATTTGCGGGTGCTTTATTTGTCATATTGCGGCGCCCCCCATTTGAATTTCATATATCTCACGATACAAAAAGCAAGAGCTTAACAGTTCGTCGTGCGTACCCTCTCCTTTTATTTCCCCATTGTCAAGAACAAGGATATTGTCGCAATTCATAACGGCGCTTGCTCTTTGGGAAACTATAATTTTTGTAGTTTTAACATAGTTTTTTTCAAGCGCCCTTCTAAGCCTTGAGTCAGTTCTGTAATCAAGCGCGCTTGAAACATCGTCAAGAAGCAGTATTTCAGGCTCTTTTATAAGCGCCCTTGCTATTGCTATTCTTTGCCTTTGTCCGCCGCTTAAATTACGCCCTCCTATATCAAGCTTATGACCGAATTGCCCGTCCTTTTCATAAATAAATGAGGCTTGGGCTGCTTTAGCGGCTTTCATCATATCACCAGGTTTTGCGCTTCTCCCAAACTTTATATTATCGCCAATCGAATCGGAAAACAGTATATCATTTTGAAATACTGTCGCAAACTTCTTATATAACTTCTCTTTTTCAATGCTTTTAATATTGATGCCATCTATAAGTATTTCGCCGCTGTTCGCGTCATAAAACCTTAAAAGGAGCATAAGCAAGGTGCTTTTGCCGCTGCCTGTCGCTCCTATTATGCCAAGTGTTTCCCCTTTTTCTATCTTAAAGGAAATACCGCTTAAGGCATTTGTAACGCCTTTGTACGAAAAACTAACATTTCTAAACTCTATGTGTGAAAAAGCGTCGTCCTGCTCTTTTTCTTGCTCTATTATATACTTTATCTCGTCTTCGCTTTGCAGCACCTGTGCAATTCTGCCACCTGATGCTGTGCCTTTTGAAAGCATAACAAATATCCTCGTTATGCTCATCATCGCATTTAATATGATAGTAAAGTATGTCATAAACGCAATAATTTTACCTGCCTGTGTATCCCCTTTGTTTACGAGATACGCCCCCGCGCCGATAACTAATATAAGCCCTATGTTCATTAAAAAGCTCATTGTAGGATTTGAGACAGCCATAACATATCCCGCTTTTTGCTCGGCTTTTGCCGCCAGTTCATTCGCCTTTTTAAAACGCTCTGTTTCATACTTCTTTGTGGACAGCGCAAGTATAACTCTTATGCCGCTCATAAATTCCCTGATTGCACGAACGAGAATATCTGCCGCCTGCTGAACCTTCGTATATAAGGCTATTCCTTTTCTTGATATAAACAGCACAATTACGGCAAGAACAGGCAAAAGTGATATAAGTACTAAAGCAAGCTTTGCGTCGAGCATAAGCGTAACGATACACCCACCTATTAAAAGAATGGGCGCGCGAATACCAAGCCTTTGCATACGAAGCAACATCTGATAAAAAAAGTAAGTGTCGCTCGTTAACCGTGAAATCAAAGACGGTTGTGTAAACTCGTCTGTTTCGCGGCACGAAAGGCTCATAATTTTCGCAAAAAGGTCATGCCTTATCTTTTCTGTTATATCACAGGAAGTCCTTGCAGCCATACGATTTGCTATTATATTGAATGTTAATGCCCCTGCTGAACATATTAGCATTAGAAATCCCCAAAAATACACACCTTTCTTATTGCCGCCTGCTACAACGCTATCAATAATATATGATAAAATCCATGGAATAAGTAAATCAAAAATAGTACCGGCAAATTTTATAATCATTTGCAGTGTTATCTTAAATTTATATGGTAATATGTACGATAGAAATATTTTCATCAATTTCCTCCCACAAGCACTAAATAAGGCGGTGAATTCCTATACATCATTTATTCCTTTAGCACCCTTTCTGCCGCCTTTTTTATGGGCTCCTTTTTATCTCTTAGCGCGTGTATCGTTACGATTAAAGGCTCTTTTCTTTCGTATGTCAAAATTTCAGAAAGAGGTGAAAGAACATCTTCCTTTTTACCTGCCTTCCCAAGTGTACCGTGAATTGTTAAGTCAAGTCCCGCATTTTCTAAAATGTCAAAAAGGGATTTCACATAATCAGGTTTGCCCCTGCTTTCTATCGCCCTGATTTCCACAGAGTTTACACCGTAGCTTTTCAAGCTTGATAGAAACTCAGAAAAAGAGCCGAAACTTTTATCTATGTACTCAGCGCCATTCTCATCTTTTCCGGAAAAAATCTTTGCAGGCAGTGAAATTCCAATAAAGTTATGCATAAAGCTCTCCTAATCTTTGTTTTCAGTAAAAGGATTAAGTCCCGGTGATGTCATCTTCATTACAAGCTGTGCCATTTCCTCAATTGGCATTATCATTCCCTCTGAAAGCCACTTTTTAATTATACCTATACATCCATAAGCTGAAAAAGCATATACATATTCCATATCAAGTTGTATATTTACGCCGCTTTGCTTCCAATAAAAAATAAACCACTCATGAAACAGCTTTATTACTTGATTTTCAAAGTTCGTATCAACACTTTCACTGAGAAAAAGATTGCATATATCAGAATTTTCTTTAATGTACTCGAAAACCCTTTCTAATGTCTGTGTTGAAACTACACTCGTACTGCTTTTTGTGTGCTGGGTAAGATACGATATTATCTCAGACATCAACTCGTCTTGAAGCTTTCTTAAAAGGTCATACTGGTCCGTATAATGGGCATAAAAGGTTGTGCGATTAATATCCGCCAAATCGCATATTTCTTTTATTGTAATTTTATTAACCGATTTTTCACTAAGCAGCTTTATAAAACTTTCTTTAAGCACCATTTTTGTATATCTTACTCTCCTGTCACCGCTGCCCTTTTTTATCATGTTTTCCCTCCGTAATAAAATGTTTATAGTTTATTCATAGAAAATATAATCGTTATGCTACAAATTGATTGTATCTGTTTAGAAACTGTCATCTATTAAAAATCTGACTATTGTTTTTTTATTTTAATGTATTATACTATACATATGACGGATTTGCAACATAGTGTTGATTTAGTTTTTTCTTAAAGATGCAGGAGGTTCGTTTTGAAGATATTTTCCCGTCTTGTCATCAAATATAAAAAATTTATACTTATTACATTTATTCTGCTTGCGATAATAGGCGGGTCGCTCATAAATTCTGTAAATGTCAATTATGATATGGTTGATTATTTGCCGGAAAATGCGCAGTCAACGGCTGCTATTTCTGTTATGAAAGATGAATTCGGCGCCGATACCCCCAATATGAGGGTAATGGTGTCTGATGTTGGGATTTTAGAAGCACTCGAATATAAAAATGCTCTTTCACAAATTGACGGGGTGCTGTCTGTAACTTGGCTTGATAATGTCGTAGGAAAAGGCACTTTAATTGCAACGCCGATACAGTTTCTTGATACGGCAATAGTCGAAAATTTTTATAAAAACCGAAATGCGCTTTTTAGCGTTGCCGTGGAAAGCGGAGAAGAATCTGCCGCTCTTGAGCCTATTCTTGAACTTATAGGCGATGAAAATGCGGCAGCGGGGGATGCTGTAAACGCAGCTACTATGCAAAATATGGCGATAGATGAAGTAATCGGCGCTATGAAATTTCTCGTACCGATTATACTTATTATACTTATACTCTCAACTACTTCTTGGCTTGAGCCGCTTTTGTTTCTAATTACAATAGGCGTTGCCGTTTTAATTAATATGGGGACTATGGTACTGTCAAAAGACATATCCTTTATAACACAAACAGTAAGCCCTATTTTACAGCTTGCCGTTTCTCTTGACTATGCAATATTTTTGCTGCACAGCTTTGACGATTTCAGGCAAGTATTTGAACCCGAAAAGGCGATGAAGCTTGCTATGCGCAAATCCGTTTCATCCGTATTAGCAAGCGCCGCTACTACTGTAATAGGATTTCTTGCACTTTTGTTCATGAATTTCGGTATAGGCTCGGACCTTGGTATTCACCTTGCAAAAGGTGTGGCTCTAAGTTTCGTGTCCGTTATGGTATTTCTCCCCGCACTCACACTTTTAACTTGCAAACTCCTTGATAAGACGCGGCATAGAAAACTTTTCCCCCGCCTTAATTTTATTGGAAAAAGCTCTATGAAACTAAAAACGCCTTTTTTAATTTTGGCGCTTGTCGTGGCACTGCCCTGTTTTCTTGCACAATCTAAAACGGATTATATGTACGGTATGGGCAGTATGACAGACAGTACCCGCGCCGCATATGATGCTGAAAAAATCGAGTCACAATTTGGAAAAGAAAATCTGCTCGTACTCCTCGTTAAAAAAGGTGATATTGGTAAAGAGGCAGAGCTTTGTGACGAGCTTTCGAATATGCCATATATAGACAGTGTCGTCTCCTATACGACTGCCGTAGGCGTTGGAATTCCCGAACAATATGTACCCGCTGAAGCGGCTCAGCAGTTTTATTCAAAAAACTATGCCCGTATTATTCTTTATACCGGACTTAAAGAAGAATCAGAGCAAACATTTAATTCTATTGAACAAATCAGTGAATTGACGAAAAAACACTATGGCGGCGACTATTATTTAGCAGGTCAAAGCGCTACATTGTATGATATGAAAAATGTAATTGAAGCGGATACAAGGCTCGTAAACTGGGTGGCTATTGTCGGCATTTTCCTTGTTATTATGCTTACTTTCCGCTCTTTGTCTATACCGATTATTTTAGTATTTACTATTGAAGCGGCAATTTGGATAAACCTTGCGTTCCCGTATTTTACAGACAGTGCCCTTAGCTTTATAGGTTACCTTGTTATAAGCACCGTTCAGCTCGGCGCTACCGTTGACTATGCTATACTTCTATCTAACCACCATTTAGACGAAAGAAAAAAACTGTCTAAAAAGGACGCTATGTTAAAATCAATTAACGATACGCTGCCTGCTCTTTTAACCTCGGCGGGAATTCTTGCAACGGCAGGCTTCACCTTGGCGGCTACTTCCACAAACTTTATTATTCTTGAACTTGGACTTTTACTCGGCAGAGGAACAGTTCTGTCGCTATTAATGGTCGTGTTGGTTTTGCCCGCGCTGCTTACATTGTTTGATAAAGTAATTGGTAAAACAACATTAAAATCTGATTTTTATAAAACGAGCCGCAAATAGTGTGCGGCGTAAGGAGACCCTTATGAAAAAAATATTTACATTACTATTAACCATATCACTTTTGCTGACGATTGCCTCTCCCGCATTTGCTAAGGAGGCGCCGTCGTCAAAAGAGGAGTCTGTTTTCGGATTGCTAAATATAGACGGCAGTGTAAACAGTGTTTATGTTGTAAACAGTGTAAAAGGCGGTCAAATACTTGATTATGGAGACTATGTCAGCGTCATTAATATGACGGATAGCGCGCCTCTTGCACAAAAAGGCGAAAAAATTACAACGGACACTATTGAAGACAGGCTTTTTTATCAAGGCACGCTAAAATCAAAGGATTTGCCGTGGAGCATTTCAATAAATTATTCGCTCAACGGCAAACAAACAACAGGTAAAGCTATTGCAGGTAAAAGCGGCGATGTTGAAATAGCCCTCTCCATAAAATCAAACAAATCAGTAAACAAAGCGTTTTTTGATAATTATGTTCTGCAAGTTACATTTACGCTTGATACGACTATTTGTAAAGACATTGCATCAGACGGCGCCACAATAGCAAACGCAGGTACAGATAAAATAATAACTCATACCGTAATGCCGGGAAAAGGCGCCGAAATAAGGCTAAAAACTAAAGCCGAAAACTTTAGTATGGACAGTATAAGCTTTGCCGCAACACCGCTTTCTATGGGAATTGCCGCTCCTGAAATAGGCGGAATGAAAAAGGATATGAACACTTTAGTAGATGCCGTGGGCGCGTTAAATGACGGTATTAAACAACTAAAAGACGGGTTAGGCAAAGTTTCTTCCGGCTCAGCAGAGCTGGCTTATGGCTCAAAAGAATTTAAGGCAGGTCTTAATGAGCTTGACAAGAATTCCGCCGAGCTTTTGTCGGCATCTGCCTCCATAAAAACCGCCCTTGATACAATCTCTTCTTATATTGCGTCAGGCGGGGCGGAAATCTCTATGGATTTCTTAGGCTCGCTTTTAACTACCGTATCAGCGCTTCCGTTAGAGCTAAACGCCGCAACGGGTGTATTCTCGACATTAAATCTTATAGAGAGGACAGCTTTTTCCTCTCTTGAAGATGCTATATCACAAATTCCTGAATATGATGTTAACTCGTCTGCTCTTTATGCGGCGCTTTATAATGACGGTGAGCTTATAGCAGAGCTTGACAAGCTTATGGAGTACTATGCCGCCGCGAAAAATGTAAAGTCGGCATTTGGCGCAATTGAGAATTCCCTAAACCTTGTCAGCGACGGATATGATTATGTCCTGTCCTCAATAGGCTCTATATCGTCGCAATTGTCAAGCGTATCATATAATAGTACGCGCGTAGAAAGCGGCGGCGATATGCTTTCTCAAATAAAAGAGCTTATAACGGGTATGATGCTTTTAGCGGGCAATTACGGTCAATTCCATGACGGGCTTTCCGCCTATATGGGCGGCGTAAATGCTCTGTCCGAAGGATACAAAGAGCTTGACGCAGGCATCGGCTCTTTAGCAGACGGCTTGAATGAGATGTATTCCGGCTCAAAAGAACTGTCAGGCGGCTCTAACACGCTTTATAAAGAACTGCTTAACTTTCCACAGCTTATGGAGAAAGAAATAGAAAAGCTTATGAAGCAATATGATAAATCAGATTTCGTACCTATATCATTTGTTTCAAGTAAAAACACGGATGTAACAGCCGTACAGTTTGCTTTTAAAACGGCGGCGATAGAGCCTTTATTACCCGCTGTGCCGACACCCGAACCGCCGGTAAAGCTTAGCTTTTGGCAAAAACTATTAAACCTTTTCGGATTATAGGAAATATTATGATAAAAAACATTTTATTTGATTTAGATGATACACTTCTTGACTTTCATTTGGCAGAGAAAATGGCGCTTATTAAAACACTCCGCCGCCTTAATATTGAGCCGAAAGACGAAATGCTCAAAAGATACAGTGAGTTAAACCTTGCTCAATGGAAGCTGCTTGAGCAGAAAAAACTGACTTTAGATGAGGTAATGGTGCGGCGTTATGAATTGCTTTTCGATGAATATAATATAGAAGCATGTGCTGTCAATGCCACACAGTATTACGAAAATCAGTTAGCAAAAGGACATTTTTTTATAGACGGCGCTGAAAAGCTATTAAATGACTTGTTTTATAATTACCGCTTGCATTTAGCGTCTAATGGCAGCGTAAAAGTGCAAGAAGGCCGCATAAAAAGCGCGGGCATTGAAAAATATTTTGATAACATCTTTATTTCTCAGAGGGTAGGATTTGATAAACCTTGCTTAAACTTCTTTGAATATTGCTTTTCAAAAATTCCTAATTTCAAAAAAGGCGAAACACTTATTATCGGCGACAGTCTTACTTCTGACATAGCGGGCGGCAATAACGCCGGCATTGCAACCGTATGGTTTAACAGAAACAGGAAGAAAAACCTTTCAGATGTAATACCAGACTATGAAATAGCTAATCTTTTAGACTTAGTACCGTTATTAAAATCAATATAAAATTAAAAAGGCACCCGTTTTAATAGCGGGATGCCTTTTTAGATTTTGTGAAAATTGTTATATTTTCAAAAGCCATGTTGCGGTAGTAAAGTATATTATAAGCGCAATAGCGTCTACAATAGTTGTAATAAGAGGGCTTGCCATAATAGCAGGGTCGATTTTCAGCTTTTTTGCAATAAGCGGTAAAAGACCGCCGACTATTTTTGCTAATATAACAACAAAAAACAAAGTCGTGCAGACGGTCAATGAAACGAGCAAGCCCGCCTTTTCAAAAAAGTATATTCTAAAGAAATTTACAACAGCCAAAGTAACTCCTGCAATAAAACTGACTTGAAGCTCTTTCCAAAAGACCTTAAAGAAGTCCACAATTCTTATCTCGCCTAAAGCAAGTCCCCTGATTATCAGCGTTGACGACTGAGAGCCGGCATTACCGCCTGTATCCATCAGCATTGGAATAAAAGAGGCAAGAATCATAACTGATTGTAAAGCATCGTCATATCTTCTTATAATTTTTCCTGTAAATGTCGCAGAAATCATTAATACTAAAAGCCATGGTATTCTGTGCCTTGCAAGAGAAAAAGCGTTCGTCTTTAAGTATTCCTTCTCGGACGGCTGCATAGCTGCCATCCTTTGAAAGTCTTCCGTATTTTCTTGGTCAATAATATCTAAAATATCATCCATCGTTACAATGCCGACTAACCTATTTTCATTGTCAACGACGGGCATAACAAAATAATCATACTTTTTAAAAAGTGCAACGATTTCCTCACGATTATCATGAGTAAAAATGCGTTTTACATCCGTTTCCATTATATCTTTAACGATTTCTAATTCGTCGCTTAAAATCAGTTTTCTAATATTAATAATACCCTCTAACACTCTGTTATGGTCTGTAACATAGCAAGTGTCAATCGTTTCTTTATCTATACCGGTATCTTTTATGCGCTCTATCGCTTGCTTTACCGTCATCTCCTTTTTCAGGTCAACATACTCAATAGTCATAATGCTGCCGGCAGAATCGTCTGGATAATCTAAAAACTGATTTATAAGGTTTCTTGTGTCAGAGTCCGCATTTATGAGAACTCTTTTGACTACATTTGCAGGCATTTCCTCTAAAAAGTCAACTGTGTCATCTAAAAAAAGCTCCTCAATTATATTACCAATTTCCCTGTCTGTTATGGACTCGATAATATATTGTTGAAGCTCGTTTGACATATGAGTGAATACACCCGAGGCGATTTCCTTGGGAAGTATTCTAAATACAACTAAAATTTTATGGCTTTCGATTTCCTCAAAAAGAAGAGCAATATCAACAACATTCATGCTGATAATCTCCTCTTTTAACTGTGCATATTTCCCTTGCTCAATTAGCTCAAATATTTTCTCTCTCATTTGTGGCTCCCCTCTAATAGAGCCACACATTAAAACAGCTATGGCTCTATGTTTTCAATATTTTTTTGTCGATATGATAACTACAAGGTTCAGGGTATGAATCCATCCATTACCACCTCTGTTTCCTTTTATAATGATTGATAAAATATTTGCTTTAACTATATTATTATATCCCATACAGTTCATTTTTGCAACATTTTTTGCGCACTATTTTTATTTTTTATAAGTAAGAGTAATATTTTTATCAATGGTTATGATTGCAAATAGTGCCTGTGGATTTTAATTCTTTGTTCAAGTATGCTTCTGCCGCAGCTTTCGCCGTACCTTTTACACCAACTATAACTTCTATGCCTTTTTCATTAAATATATCTACGGCGCCGCTGCCCATACCGCCTGATATAATAACATTAACACCCATTTCGTTTAGAAAATTCGGTAAAAATCCCGGTTTATGCCCCGGATTTTCTACGGATTTGCTTTTAGTTATTTTCCCGTTTTCTAATTCAAAAATATTGAAGTTTTCACAGTGTCCAAAATGTTCTGTTACCATTTCCTTTTCGCTTGCTACCGCAATTTTAATCATTTCTTCTTCTCCTTTTTCTTTTTTAATATATTCATCTAATATCTTAGCTGATTTTTCTATAATGTCTGCACATGGGCGTGTTTCATAATAGTTTTCTGTTCTTTTATCCGGTATAGGGCTGTCGCTTAAAGTATCAAGCCCTAAAAGCTCTCTGCAAATCAGCGAGCCGTTCTCTTTTTTAAACTCCTTCGCAAAGCTTTGTATTAGTTCATAATGCTTCGCTTTCGCTTCATCGTCATTAGGGTCAGAATAACCGTATAACACTCCTAAAATTATAGCGGCACCGCTAAAAGCGCCGCAAACTTCTCTTAGCCTGCCTATTCCGCCGCCAAACGATGAGGATAGCCTTAAAGCAATATCAGGCTCTAAATCGGCATACTCACAAAACGCTGATACTATTGCCTGTGCGCAGTTATAACCCTGCTCGAACAATCGTTTTGCCTCTTTTGATTTTTCGTTCATTTCAATCATCCCTGTTCTCTTTTTTAAGCTATAACTTTATTATACTACCCGTTTTAATATAGTCAATGCTGCCGCCCATATTTGCTTTTAGTCTTTTATACTGCTCTAAACCCGTACAATGGCATGTATAATACTTTGCATTTATTTTAATTAAATAGTCACTTATTTTATCAATTGTAACAGGGTTTTCATCTCCTCCAGAGCGGCTGCTAAGGTGAAATCCCCCTATAACATAGTCGGGCATATGCCCTTTTAGTTTCTTAAAATGCTCCAAAATATTAATTATACCGTTATGCGCACAACCCGTTATGAGTAAAGTTTTACCGTCCTCCTCCACAATAAGGTTTTGCTCGTGTAAAAAGGTGTCCTCAACTATTTCCCCGTTTTTCCGTGTATACAGCCCACTGTTTGATATTGGGTACGGCGCCACTTTCTCCACAGCCGAAAACACTTCAATACCATTATAAATAATCTGGTTATCGGATGTAAAAACAAGCCTTTTATTCTCTTTTAGGTCTTTTTCTAAACCTACAAACTCAAGCTTTTCATTAGCGCGTTTTGCATATTGCTCTTCAAAAGCTAATTGCCGCAAAAAGACTTTGGCATCTGTATTCTTGTCTAAAAATAATCTTAAACCGCCGCCATGGTCGTAATGTCCGTGAGAGATAATCAAATAATGAATATCCCTAATTTTCACATCAAGCTTTTTGGCGTTTTCAATAAAAATGCCGCTTGTGCCAACATCGAACAAAATTTTTTGCTCTTTCGTTTCAATATATATGCTAAGCCCGTGTTCATATTTGAAATCATTTGATATTGCTGTATTCTCTGCCAAAGTTTTAATAATCATTTGTCGTCACCTTACATTAAAAGTAGTGCCATCGTATTTTTATAGACTGCCCTTACTGCCTTATTGGAGGAACTGTCGACTTCGACAATCGTTTTACCGTCATTTATTGCCTTTACCGCCTCTTTGTCAAAAGGGATTTCTCCCACAAAGGGTATGTCGTTTTCTGTGCAAAACCTTTTAATCTTCTTTGTATTTTCCATATTGGCATCAAATTTATTTATACAAACAGCAAGTCTTACAGCAAACTTTGCCGCCGTATCTATAATTCGCTGCATATCACTGATGCCTGAAACGGACGGCTCTGCAACAATTAACACCATATCAACCCCCGTTATTGATGCTATAACAGGACACCCTATTCCGGGTGAGCCGTCTATAATAGCGATTTTAGAATTAATAGCCTCAGATATAAGCTGCTTTTTAACATCAGTAACAAGAAGTCCGGATGTGCCGCTGCCCATTTTAAGCTGTGCTGTTGAAAACACCTCGTCCTTACGCTTGTATAACATTAACTCCCCTCTAATGGCAGGTTTTAGCTTTGCGGCATGGGTAGGGCAAACAAAAGTGCAAACACCGCAACCCTCGCAAGCGAAAGGATAAACCGAATATCCGTTTTTATTATCAATCGCTTCAAAACGGCAGTTCTCATAACAACTTCCGCACGAGATACATATGCTTTTATCAATTTCCGCTACAGGCAAACCATAAAAATCCCGTTTTTTCGGAGTAGTATTAAAACCTGCCGTAAGATGCAAATTAGGCGCATCCACATCACAATCCGCATATGCTTTAGCATAGGAAAGCTTTATAAAAGCACCTGCAATCGTCGTTTTGCCTGTGCCGCCCTTTCCGCTTAAAATTAGTAATTGCTTCATTTCTTCGCCTCCTTTGTAATCTTGGTTAAAAGGGAGGAGAATAAAGCGTTATACTTTTCGTTTTCTCTTACGGCTATTTTTGCGTTTGAATTTATTGTGCCAAGCTCGTTATCAAACGGGATTTTACACAATATTTTAATATTATTATCTAAACAAAATTGCTCTGACGGATTGCGTCCCTCTATGCACTTATTAAGAACAACCGCAAACGGCTTGTTAAAAAGCTTAACCAACTCATAGACCATATTAAGGTTATGCATTCCGAATAATGTAGGTTCTGCCACCAATACACAAAAATCGGCATCTTTTATGCTTTCCATAACAATGCACGCGCTCCCCGGCGGGCAGTCTATAATTTCTATGTCCGATTTCGGTTTGTCTTCGAAAAGCAGTTGTTTTATAATCGGTACTCCCGACGCCTCTCCGGTGTTAAGTATGCCCGTAAAAATCGTTACATTTTCTGAAGTCCCTATTTGCACTTTTCCGATTGCCTTTTCCTTTTCAGATAAAGCTTTTCGAGGGCAAACGAGAACACATCCGCCGCAAGAGTGGCAGATTTCTTCAAATATAATCAGCTTATCTTTTATATGAGCTAAGGCATTAAAATTACAAAAATCAACACATTTTCGGCATCCGTCACAAAGACTGTTCTCAACTTGCGGTATTTTCACAGTAACTGCCCGCTCTTTAACGCCCTGCGGCTTAAAAAACAAATGACCGTTAGGCTCCTCGACATCACAATCAATATAAGCAGCCTTTTTTGCCGACGCGGCTAAATTTACCGACACCAATGTTTTCCCCGTGCCGCCTTTTCCGCTTAGCACCGCTATTCTCATATTAGTTGCTCCCGTTTTTGTGATACCCTGAATGAATTTCATCTAACAGAGAAAGTTTGCCCGCAATAAATGCTTCTATATTTTCTTTAGCCGAAGGAAATGCCGTCTTAAAAATTTTCACTCCGCCTTCTAAAATCACATTCGCAGCGTTTTCACCGCAGCGCGGTGTAAGCAAAACCCTTGCGTTACTGTCAACTACAGCTTGTGCCGCTTTAATGCCTGCTCCGCCCGGGCTCGTTGCCGCCTTGTTTTCAAGAAACACGCTTTTATCAGTATTCGTATCATAAATTAAAAAATAAGGCGCTCGTCCAAAAGAAACACATACGCTTGTTTTAATGTTGTTTTCGTCAACCGGTATTGCTATTCTCATAAAAAATCCTCCATTATATAATTGTTAAAATAATTAGCCGCAGTTTCGTCCTCTGCCTCGCCCTTGCTGCCGACGGCAGCCCCTGCCGCAGCTTGATAACGAGCCGTCGCAAAGCCTGTATTCGCCGCCCTCTATTAAAAGAATTTTTCCGTTTACGAGCGACTCTGCAAGCTTTTTTCTTGCCTCTATATAAATGCCTTGAACCGTCGTGCGCGCCACATTCATTTGTGTTGCACACTCCTCCTGCGTAAAACCCTCTAAATCAATAAGTCTTATGGTTTCATATTCGTCAACCGTCATATTTACATAATACGCTTCGCCTGCCTGAAAGTCTAAAGGTCCGAACCTTTTGTTTTCAGGCAAACAGCAAACCCGTCTCCACTTTATAGGTCTTGCCACATTTTCCACCTCTGTTTTATCAGAAACAACCGGAGTATTCTCCGGTTATTTCCGATACTGTGTTTATTCTTGCAACTGCTCATTTATTGCCTTTAGCTGTTCTTGCAACATACTTTTTTGCTCTTTTAAAAGCTCCTTCCCCATTTCAGGTGAAGCTTGTCTTGCAAAAAAACCTCTGCCAAAACCGCGCCTGCAAGCAAGTCCAAGCCCAAGTCCCATACCAAGTCCTACTCCGTATTTTACAGCCTTAGAGCCTGTGCAAAAGCCTAAACCTCTGCCTGTTAAAGCACCAAGTCCGGCGGGTCCTGTTCCATCTCTGCCGGGCATAAAACTACCTCCTTTTCATTATTGACATATGTCATTTA
>LSQX01183165.1_pt1 | contig 47806 bp, 43 predicted proteins | sample 654561 | NCBI WGS metagenome assembly LSQX01 (sample SAMN04489861, study PRJNA283612) | anaerobic digester metagenome | isolation source: 4 biogas reactors fed with cattle manure at either 37C or 55C with and... | place: Denmark: Kongens Lyngby | collected 2014
ACCGAAGCAACTGCCCTAATAGCCATGAATCTGCCTTCTCTTGAAAAATTCGAACAGGCTCTCGTTCCAAGAGGCCTGCTTATAGTCAATAGTTCTTTGGTCAATAAAAAGGCCAAAAGGGATGATATAGATGCCTATTATGTGCCAGCCAATGAAATTGCAGATCAACTGGGAAATTTCCGGGTAGCCAATATGGTAATGTTAGGTGCATACTTGGAGAAAACCCAGGTGCTTTCCTTAGATTCCGTTATGAAATCTTTGAGGGAAGTTTTAGGTCCAGACAAGGAGCACTTAGTTCCAATAAACCAAAAGGCTTTAGAAAGAGGTGCCCGGTTGATAACTTCTTTGCATCAGAGCGTTTAGCTAATCTATAGCGCAGGTTGTTTTGATATATTAAGCCACTACCGTTATAAAAGCTATTATTTTACGCGTTGAGCTAATCAATCATATGCCGATAATGGCTATTGACCGCTCTGTAACATCGTAAGAGTAACTTTATCGTTGAAGTTTCAAAAAAAATTATAACTTATTATAGCAAAGGTTAATGATGAGGTTTATTTATGTGTTTTAGAGATAGCCCTGGGACAAATATAGTTCTAAGGGCTATTTATTTTGCGATTATTACCTTATCTTGTAAAGCATTTAGGAAAGTAGTATACTATACTTGATTGATGGAGAATTAGGCAACTGCCTGGAACAATAGTTTTTGACCTTCTTATGGGCTTTGTGGACTCAATGATGTTAATAAATTGGAAGGATGAAGCGAATGATACTTAGGGAATTGCTGGCCAGCACCCCTGTTTTTGAAATAGTTGGTCGTAGGAGAATTGACATAAAAGGCATAGCCCTGCATCCAAAGGATGTAAAAAAAGGATATCTGTATATATATGGTACAGAAAAGCCGGAAATGTCCTACGAACAGGCCATAGATCAAGCCATTCAAAACGGTGCCATAGCCATTGTCATTGGCAGTGAAAATGAAATACCGGAAAACAATATTACCTTTATTAGAACATATCACTACAAACGTTTTCTTTCCGCAGTATCCAGGAATTTTTACAACAATCCATCCCAGAATATGAGCCTGGTTGGTATTACTGGTTCACATGGGAAGACTACAGTTGGATGGATGATAAAATCCATTTTAAACGTAGCAGGTATTCCAGGGGTTATGCTAGGTATTGATTATTGTCAAGTAGGCGACCACTCATGGAATGAATATTCTGGAGGTATGAACCCTCTTAATATTAATGAGTTCTTATACAAGGCCGTGAAGGAGGGGGTCCACTGGGGTATAATTGAATGTACCTATACCGGTATCGCGGAAGACCGATTCAGCCATATATGGTTTGATGGTATTATATATACCGACTTATACACGTATTTTCAAAACCAAAAGGCTGATTATCACTATTTTGAGATGAGAAAAACTCTGATCGATCATTTAAAGACCACTCAAAGTCCCGTTGTCGTCAATGTAGACGATTTCTATGCCTTTCATTTGATACGTGACAGCAGTGTAGGTTACGGTTTGTTCAATGAGGCAGATATTACCGTGCGGGACCTGGAGCTTTTCCCCGATTCAAGTAGCTTTTTGTTGATAACCCCGAAAGGGAAAAGGAGAGTCAAACTGAGCATTCCAGGCATACATAATGTCTATAACGCCTTGGCCGCTACAGGTTGGGGACTGGCCGAAGGCTTGGACCTGGATGACGTTGTCAAGGGGATAGAGGTTTTTGAGGTTATGCCCGGAACAGTAAATCAGGTAGGGTTTGTAAACAGCATATTGGTAAAGGATATCTTAGATTCGGATCTGGATGAGATAGAGAAAGTCTTTGAAAGCCTGGAAGATCGGGATGGTATAGTTACTGTCCTATGTATGGATGACTCCAAGGATGTTGATAAGTACAAAAGATTGGGTGATATCATAGGTCAGCACGGCGGCCATTGTATTATTATCCATGATTATTTTACTAATCGTAACATGGACGAGATGGAAGCTGCAGTAGAGAAAAAAATGGACAATATAAAAGTTCATCATGAAACCGATTATTATAAGGCTATTCAAAAGGCCACCTCATTTTTACCCCAAGGCGGTCATATCCTGTTGGTTAGGGGGTAAAATAGTTCCTAATGCTTCTAAAAAGATAGGACACCCTACTTAATACTAAAAGGAGTGATTGAATGGATGCCAAAGCGTTTTTAAAAGAGTTGATTGATATCCCTGGCGTTTCGGGGCATGAAGATGAGATCTCCAGGGTAATAATGGATGCATTTAAACCCTATTGTCATGAAGTACGCTGTGATACCTTTTTTAATGTGTACGGCAAAAAAATAGGCAATGTCGGGCATAAGGGACCCAGGGTAATGTTGGCTGCCCACTTGGATGAGATTGGTCTGATGGTAAAGGACATCGATGACAAGGGATTTATTAGTTTTACTAATATAGGTGGGGTAGATCAAAGGATTCTTCTATCCCAGGAAGTGATTATCCATGGTAAGGAAAAGTTGTACGGTGTTATAGGAGCAAAGCCTCCCCATCTGCAGGAAAAGGGAGAAACGGAAAAAGCCGTACCAATGGACGAAATGGTTATTGATGTCGGGCTTCTCCCGGATGAGGTTAAAAAGAAAGTTACAATTGGAGATTTAATTACTTTCAAAAGTCCACTGATAAGCCTGAACGGCAATATGGTTTGCGGCAAATCCATAGACGATAGGGCAGGCGTGGTTATGATGCTTGAGACCATGAAGGAATTGGATAAGCTGGTCTTTTCAGGGGAAGTTTATTTCGTGGCAACCTCCCAGGAAGAAGTAGGTACCAGGGGTGCAATCATAAGTACCTATAGCGTTGATCCGGATATAGGTATTGCTGTAGATGTCACCCATGGTGACACTCCGGACGCACCAAAAGATGAGACCCATGCCATGGACAAGGGCCCGGTTATCGCAGTTGGGCCAAATATGCATCCCAAATTAACGGAAAGGCTAATAAACGTTGCGGATGATAATGAAATAGGATACCTGATCGAGGTCGAACCCGGCCTTACGGGGACGGATGCCAGGTCGATGCAGGTCTCACGTGAGGGTGTACCTACTGTATTGATAGAGCTCCCCTTGAGGTACATGCATACCACAGTCGAGACCTTGAATATGGAGAATATTAGGAAGGCAGCCAGACTAACTGCCCTATTTATTGCGTCTATGAAGGAGGGATGGGAAGAATGTCTGACTTATTGAAACGACTAACCAGTGCCAGGGGGGTTTCCGGCGATGAAGGACAAATCAGAAAAGTCATAATTGATGAGATCACACCTTTGGTTGACGAAGTACATATAGACAGGATGGGTAATGTAATAGGTTATAAGAAAGGTACCAATCCCAAACGCAAGGTAATGCTCTGTGCCCATATGGATGAAGTGGGGTTCATAATTACCAGAATTGAAGACAATGGAATGCTAAAGTTTGCAACTGTAGGCTCTATCGATTCAAGAATTCTTCCCTCAAAAAGAGTAAGGATCGGGGATAAGGGAGTTCCCGGAGTATTGGGAATAAAAGCCATACACCTTCAGGAACCTGCAGAGCGTAGAAATGCCGTTAAGGCTAAACAAATGTATATCGATATAGGAGCCAGGAGCAGAGAAGAAGCGGAAAAGCTGGTAAATCTGGGCGATTATGCTGTTTTTGACAGTGATTTGGTCTATTTTGGGAATGGTAGAGTAAAGAGCAGGGCGCTTGATGATAGGGTTGGATGCTTTACCCTAATCGAATCCCTGAAAGGTACTTATCCCTTTGATCTATATGCCTGTTTTACAGTTCAGGAAGAAGTGGGACTCAGAGGAGCAAAGGTGGCTGCATATCATATACAACCGGATATCGGACTGGTTGTGGAAGGAACTACATGTTCAGATGTCCCGAAAGTGGAGCCCCACAGGCATACTACCAGAATGGGTGATGGGCCGGCTATATCCATTGCTGATCTGGCTTCATACAGCAATAAAAGAATGGTCTCCTTTTTGATCGAGTGTGCAAAGAATGCCGGCATACCCTATCAGATTAAAGAAGGTGTAACCGGTGGCAATGATGCAGGCGAAATCCAAAGATCACGGGGTGGTGCCATGACCGCTGTCATATCGGTTCCCTGCCGATACATTCATTCACCTTCATCGGTAATGGATTTAAAGGATCTGGATAACACTGTTAGGTTGGTTAAAGAATTCTTAGAAGGATGTGAAAGTTTATGATAGACTTGATCCAAAAACTATCAGGGATTTATGGTCCCTCAGGCAATGAGGAATTGGTAAGCGAGGCCATTCGCAAGGAAATAGAATCCTATGTAGATGAAATAGATATTGATGTCATGGGTAATCTCATAGCAGTTAAGAAGGGTACAGGTGACGGTAAAAGAGTCATGCTGGCAGCGCATATGGATCAAATCGGGCTGATGGTTACCCACATCGATGAAAAAGGCTTCTTAAGGTTTGCAAACCTTGGGGGCATATCCGTAGCTAATTCCATCTGTCGTAGAGTGGTGTTTAAAAACGGAACAGTTGGGGTAATAGGATATGAAACCGAACTGAACAGCTGGAAGGATATCACCCTGTCCAAGATGTATATAGATATAGGAGCCTCTGACAGGGAGGAAGCCGAGCGTTTGGTCAAGATAGGCGATGTAGCGGTATATCACTCCTTGTTTAGTGCCAGCAACGGCAAATATATTGGGGGAGCTATGGACGATAGGGCTGGATGTGCCCTTTTAGTTAAGACCATAAAGAGTATCGGAGATACCCACAATGACCTGTATTTCGTATTTACTGTCCAGGAGGAGTTGGGTCTAAGGGGTGCGAAAACGTCGGCTTACGCCCTGGAACCTGATCTGGCTATTGCGGTTGACGTCACGGCTACAGGCGATACCCCTAAAAGTAAACCCATGGCAGTATCATTGGGTGGGGGTCCTGCCATAAAGATTAAGGATGCATCGGTACTTGCACATCCCAAAGTCAAGGAATTAATGATAAAGACAGCTCAAAAACATGGTATTCCTTACCAGTTGGAAATTTTAGAATATGGAGGAACGGATTCAGGTGCTATACACCTTTCCAGGGGAGGGGTTCCCTCCGGAGTACTCTCCATTCCCTGCAGATATGTCCACAGCGACAGTGAGACTATAGACGCTGATGATATGGATAATGGGGTTAAGCTACTCGCCAGGATTTTGGAAGAGGACATTAATATATAATGGTTAATCAGCCTGAGCTGATCAATCAACCATTCGGGGTTTGCCATGTATATAGCAAACCCCATTTTAATATTGTTCAATAATGATGGTAAACCCTATAGATGTATGATATATTATTATTGGATCTTTATCTGAATGGGGGAGGGTGAAAGAATGCCAGCAAATGATATTTGGTTCATGATCGCCTTGTTTATATTTGGCGGTATTTTGATGATTCTGGAACTGGTTATGCCAGGCTTTGGCGTTGCAGGAATAGCAGGTATCCTGTCCCTAATTGCAGGGGTTATAGTAGGGTCTTCCGTCTTGACTTCAGGGCAATTGGCGGTAGTAATTTTCTTGGTTTTTGTATTTATCGTAACAATGGTGGTGTTGTTATACAGATCAGCCACTAAAAACGGAAGAATATCAAGGCTGTTATTTCTTCGGACCAGTGCTGTCAGGGATGAAGGCTATACCAGCACTAAAAACTATGGAGATATGTTAGGCAGAATAGGAGTATCCACGACTAACCTTCGACCCTCTGGGACAGGAGATTTTGATGGTATAAAAATGGATGTTATAGCGGATGGGCAGTTTATTCAAAAAAACACCAAAATAAAGATAGTGAGAGTAGAAGGTTTTAGGATCTTAGTGGAACAGGTTCATGACGATATCACATAAGAGCACTAACAGCGCATTGAAATTGAGTCTTAATTTGACTCATCTTTTTTTGTAGCAATTTAGCTATTCTATAGCATCATTAACCTGCCAGGGATAAAGGCTGTGAAAACCCACAAAGATCAGCTTATTAGATTCAAAAATGGAAAACACATTTTCATAATATAAAAATCCTGAATTATGTTATTGCTTTTAAAACTAAATCTAGTATAATACTGTAGGATATATTGGTATAAATATAGCATTTAACATGGCCCTAATAAATTAGATAAGCTAGTATTAGGTCTTTGTTTAAATATTTGTTTTAGTTAATAAGGAGGTACTATGAATACTAGCATGATAATTATGTTAGCAGGTGGCTTGGGCCTATTCATTTATGGGATGAAGTTGATGGGCGATGGTTTGGAACAAGCGGCCGGAAGCAGATTAAAGAGACTACTAGAGATACTTACAGAAAATAGATTGATGGGATTGTTGGTTGGAGCAATTGTTACAGCAATTGTTCAAAGTTCCAGTGCAACTACTGTAATGGTGGTAGGTTTTGTCAACGCTGGAATAATGACCTTGGGGCAAGCTGTAGGGGTTATTATGGGTGCAAACATAGGAACTACCATGACTGCATTTTTAATATCCTTAAACCTAACGGATGTAGCGCCTATAATTGTATTTATTGGTGTGGGTCTCATATTTTTCTCCAAACGGAAATTTGTGAAGAGCATTGGTGAGATCCTGGTGGGATTCGGTATCTTATTTATTGGTATGGGGTTTATGTCCAACGCTATGAAGCCGCTGCGGACCAATGAAGGATTTCAACGTATATTAGTTAGCATGTCCCATCCTGTCCTGGGCGTATTGGCCGGGACTATTATGACCGTAGTTTTACAAAGCTCAAGTGCATCGGTGGGTATATTACAGGCTTTGGCCGCCCAGGGCTTAATCGGATTAGACAGTTCACTCCCTATCCTTTTTGGCATGAACATAGGCACCTGTATAACCGCTATACTGGCAAGTATCGGAACTAGTGTTAATGCCAAAAGGACAGCCTTCATGCACCTATCCATTAAGGTCATTGGGACATCTATCTTTATGCTTGCAATAGCACTTGGTGTACCTTTTGTGGATTTCATATTGCGAATATCTCCAAGCAATCCTATGAGTCAGATCGCCAATGCCCATATAGCTTTTAACGTAATTACGGCCGTTATCTTGTTGCCCTTTGGAAATAGTATAGTTAGTTTGTCGGAAAAGGTGCTACATGGAAAGAACGGTGAGCCCGATGAGAGGGGACTCATTTATTTGGACAAGCGTATACTGGAAACACCGCCTATCGCTATAGCTCAAATCCTAAAAGAGGTCAATAGGATGGCCGATATGGCAGTGAGAAATGTAAAGCTTGCCATGGACGCTATCTTTCAAAAGGATCAGGCAATAATTGATGAAATATACAGAAAAGAAGAGATCATTAATTTTTTAAATCAGGAAATAACCCATTACCTTGTAATGTGTAACGGGCTCGGACTACCAGATAGTGATTTACACGTAATAAGCGGTTTATACCATGTAGTTAACGATATTGAAAGAATAGGAGACCATGCTGAAAATCTGACAGAATATGCCGAATACAGTATAGAGAATAATCTGACTTTTTCTGATATAGCCATAAAGGATCTGAACGAGATGTATCAGAAGGTTATGGAAATGTTAGACGACACTGTTCACGCATTAAAAGAGCGCGACCATGAGCTGGCAGAGTTGGTGATGAAGGAAGAGGAAGTTATTGACACCTTAAAGGACAGATTAAGGAAAAGTCACATAGAAAGATTAAATGCCCAATTATGTTCCGCGAATGCCGGCGTCATATTTCTTGATATAGTTACCAATTTCGAAAGAATTGCCGACCATGCGACCAACGTAGCCCAATCCGTATTGGACGAAGGAAGATCCAGGAATTATTAATTTTCGTAAAAAAACTTGTAATTCCCCATAAAAATGTTATACTTTTTATATAAACTATTATGATTTTATAATAGTTTATTTTTTCTTGACATTGAAAGGAGGACTCTTCTTGCGACGGGGGAGAACCAAGGGACCATTGATGCTATTCCTATTTTTATTTGCAGGGGTTATTGTCGGCAGTATAGTGGGCAATATAATTGCGACCTATTCGGATGCCAAGATATTTAGTGAGAGTCTCACTATAGGAACTCAAGGTATGCCCGCCATACTGGATTTTAATGTAATAAAGTTGGCATTTGGATTATCCTTGAACGTAAATTTCGGGACCATGCTCGGTGTTTTACTTGGCATCTTTCTGTACTATAGATATTGATATGATGAGGATTATTTTAGCATCGGCTTCTCCCAGGCGGAAGCAATTGCTGGAGCAGATGGGTTTGAAGTTTGATGTAATTACCAGCAATACACAAGAACAAATGCCCTATGGTTTGGTTACAGAAGAGATACCCATGGAATTGGCCTATAACAAGGCAATGGATGTTGCATCAGGTGTAAGCCAACCGGCTATTATAATAGGTGCCGATACTGTTGTAGTGAAAGATGAAATCCTTGGAAAGCCCAAGAATGAGGAAGAAGCCTGCCAGATGCTATTAAGGCTACAGGGTCAAACTCATGAGGTGATTACCGGGCTTGCATTAGTGGACACATGGACGGGGAAAATTAAAAAAGGCTACGAAAAAACATTAGTAGAGATGGCTCCGTTGTCACTTCAGGAGATCGAGCATTATGTAAAAACCGGGGAACCAATGGATAAGGCGGGGGCTTATGGTATCCAAGGGTCGGCCGGTATTTTTATTTCAAGGATAACAGGCTGTTATTTCAATGTTATGGGACTACCCATACATCGGCTGTGGTGTATGCTCAAAGAATTTGGGATAGATATACTCGATAATATATAATCCCAATTTGGTTATCAAACAGCTGAATATTGGCCATAATTAAGACAGGGACAGCCATGACTGTTTTTAGGGAATGCTTTTTGATATCGTTCCTAAAGTATTCAGTGGCTAAAGGGACAATTAGGAAGGAGCAAAATTTGATTATGGGGTTTTTGAATATATTTACTAAGGATATGGGAATAGATCTGGGCACAGCAAATACACTGGTACATGTGCGTGGAAAAGGCGTAATTATAAGAGAACCTTCGGTGGTGGCTATTCGCAGCGATACAAAAAGGGTTTTGGCCATAGGGGAAGAGGCTAAGAAAATGATCGGCCGAACCCCGGGAAACATTGTAGCTATCCGGCCTATGAAGGAAGGTGTTATTGCTGATTTTGACGTAACTCAGGAGATGCTCAAGTATTTTATCCGCAAGGCGATAAAGAGAGTCTTTCCATTGCATCCAAGGGTAGTCGTATGTGTACCTTCAGGAGTAACCGAGGTGGAAAAACGAGCGGTCGAGGAAGCTGCAAAGCAGGCAGGTGCCAGGGAAGCATACCTGGTGGAAGAACCTATGGCTGCAGCCATAGGTGCGGGATTGCCCGTACAAGAGCCCACCGGCAGTATGGTTGTTGATATTGGAGGGGGAACCAGTGAGGTGGCAATTATTTCCCTGGGCGGAATTGTGACCAGTAAATCCTTGAGAATTGGTGGGAATAGGATGGATGATGCCATAATATCCTATATCAAGAAGGAATATAACCTGATGATAGGGGAGAGAACGGCCGAAGAAATAAAGATATCCATAGGTTCAGCGGCACCAATGACTAAGGAAGAAACTATTGAAGTTCGGGGTCGCGACTTGATTACCGGCCTTCCCAAAACCTTGAAGATAACATCCACAGAGATTATGGATGCTTTGAGAGAACCGGTAAATAGCATTGTCGAGGCGATTAAACTTACTCTGGAGAAGACACCGCCGGAGTTGGCAGCAGATATAATGGACAAGGGGATAATGCTGACAGGTGGAGGAGCTCTGTTAAACGGACTGGACAGACTGGTTAGGCAGGAGACGGGGATGCCTGTTCATATCGCAGAGAATGCAATAGATTGCGTGGCCTTAGGTGCAGGTCGTGTTGTGGAAGAAATAGATACGTTAAAGAAGGTAGCCCTATCCACAAAGAGCGTTGGATAGGGGGTGCAGTAAGTGCCTCGAATATTCAAAAATGCTCCGATAATAATAGTAATTCTTGCAGTGATTGCGCTAATTGTACTAATGGTCTATACTGAGGCCGGTAAAGAAAAGGCCTCAATGATCGAGAATGCTATGGGACAGGCCTTGCTTCCATTACAAAAAGGTTTGTATTCTGTCTCCCAATATGTGTATAACTTTTTCTCCGATATCGGGGAAAGAAGGAACATGATAAGGGATTATGAAGACCTGCAGACCAGATTAGCTGATCTGGAAATGGAGTTAATCAGGTTAGAAGAATTGGAAAAACAGAATGAGCGGTTAAAAAAATTAGCATCGTTTGTTGATGAGAACAAAGACATGGTGGTTACAGGTGCTACCGTTATCGCTAAGAATCCTGGGAACTGGTTCAACAACATAACAATCGACAAGGGATCAAAGCACGGAGTAGCGGTTAACATGGCAGTAGTAACTGACCAGGGATTGGTTGGCAGGGTTATTGAAGTAGCTGACGGTTGGGCAAAAGTGCGTACCATTGTAGATGGAAAGAGCGCAGTCAGTGGTATTGTTCAAAGAAACAGGGATAACGGCTTGCTAAAAGGTAACAATAGCCTGGGGTCAGAGGATGGTCTGTGTAGGATGATATATCTACCCGAGGATTCCAACGTAACAGCTGGTGACAAGGTTCTTACCTCCGGCCTGGGTGAAATATTTCCCAAGGGCATATATATAGGTGAAATCATAGAAGTCACAAAAGATACCAGGGAGCTCTATATGACAGCAATCGTCAAGCCAGGAGTTGATTTCCAAAGATTAGAGGAAGTTTTGGTGGTAACCGATGAAGCATAGATTAGATTTGGGGTAGTAATCATTTTGATACTGTGGGGTGGTTTTACATGAGGGAAATAGTTATTTTGGCTATATTATTGCTGAATTTAACAGTTCAATCGGCCCTTTTTCCCTTCATAGAAATAGTGAATGTAAAACCCGATTCCCTCCTGGTCCTGGTAGTTTCATTTGCTCTGTTGGCAGGTAATCCCACCGGAATTCTTGTCGGTCTCTTAGGGGGACTGTTGCAGGATATACTCTTTGGAAGCAATATTGGGTTGCATGCCCTTCAGTACATGATAGTGGGATATCTAGTAGGAATATTGCATGGAAAACTTTATGTGGACAAGTTTTTTGTACCCCTCGTGGTGGTTATGGTAGCAAACATGATAAAAGAGGCTATTATGCTGACCTATAACTTCTTTGTTCGATCGGGGATACCGCCAGGTAGAGCTTTTTCACAGATTATTGTTCCTGAAACCATATATACGATGTTCCTGACGCCCCTGATCTTTTATGGGATTACCTGGCTGTACCATAACAAATTCATGAAAAAAAAATATCGGTTCCGAAAAGAGTTATAAAAATCATATGATATGGATTATAAGAATAGAGTTTTTCTATTCTTTTTTTGTTTTGTATTTTAATCCACTTTTTTATAGGATAAAAACATGATACAATATCATCGATAAACCTTGATTGACACGGAAAACTGGGTTGCTTATTTAATGAAGTAAGGGAGAAACCATGTTAAAACACCTAAAGGAACGGAATATACAGTTGGGCATGATCTGTCTTATATGCCTATCTATATTAGCTGGACAGCTAGCATATCTAACAGTAGAAAAAGGGGACGAACTATATGCGCAGTCCCTGGTTAAAAAGAGAGTAGAATTGAAACTCAAGGGTACAAGGGGTAATATTGTAGATAGATATGGTATTCCTGTGGCGGTAAACCGCCAGATTTATACAGTACAATTGGACAGACAGCAGTTGCCGTCGAGCCATGAGGAAGTTAACGATATATTACTGCAGATGCTGGAAATCATTTATAAAAATGGAGATAAGGACACATTATTGAATCCAATGCCTATAGTATTAGATCCCGATACTGGGAAACTTCGCTACACATGGGATAGTGAAGAAAAGGAAATACGGGATAAACGATATAATAGTTGGATTCAAGATATTGGAGTTAAAGGAGAACTAACAGCGGAAGAGATGATGGAGTATCTCAGAAAAGAACGCTATGAATTAGACGATACAATCCCTGATACCACAGCCCTTGATATCATATCAATCAGACTCAATATCCATATGAAAAGGTTTACCCAATACGAGCCAATACCCGTTGCTGAGGGAGTTGGCCCGGAAACCGTTGTGCAACTGGAAACCTATGCACCTGATATGCCTGGAGTACAAACCCACATAGGAAGTGGGCGTTATTATCCTATGGATGAATCCTTTGCCCAAATAGTAGGTTATATGGGTAGCATTAGCAAGGATCAGATTGAGGAGTACAAGGAGCTGGGATATGACATATCCAGCGACAAGATTGGGCAGATAGGTGTGGAGTCCTACGGTGAACAATGGTTGACGGGAAACAAGGGTGATAGGTTGGGAAAACTGGAAGCCGAGAAGGATTCATTTGGGAGAGTTATTCGGGTACTGGATGAAATTCCACCGCGGAATGGCCATGATGTGATGTTGACCATAGACAGTCAGCTACAAAATTCCGTAAATAATATACTAAAAGAGGAAATCGAAAAGATGAGGGAAGGGTTGCCCCCATATGGGGAGAGAAATATCGCCCCCTTGGCCAAGGAAGGAGCTGCTGTCATACTGGATATAAACACCGGCGAGATCTTGTCCCTGGTAAGCCATCCATCCTTCGACCCCAATACCCCCAGCAAGGACGGAAATCAATTTTCCCTGGCCTACCAAGGTACTTTTATGCCGGGATCGGTATTTAAAATGCTCATTGGTATAGCGGGATTAATGGAGGGGGATGTCACAATAAATGAAAGGATCTATGATAAGGTTTATTATACCAAGTATGATACAAAGAGACCACCTAGCTGTAATCGCAAGTCCGGACATGGCTGGGAATCATATACCGATGCCCTGAAACATTCATGTAACTATTATTTTTATGAGGTAGCCGATCGTTTAGGCGTTGATGCCATATCCAAATGGGCTGAATTGTTTGGACTAGATGGTGTGACCGGTATAGAGATATTAAGTCCCGACAGGGACAAAAACATAATTCCCAACGAAGAGACTAAGATTAAAGCCCATAGAGAGGATATGAGAAGGGATATCACCAGAATCATGAAAAGGTATGGCTACTTTGATGATGACTTAACGGATCAGCAAAGGGAGCAGGTAGAGAAGCTGATAGACTTCCCTCTTTCCAAGGATCGTTCCAGGGAGGCTGGATTAGAAGAGGTTAAGGAACTATCGGAGATGATACAGGCTATGGGCTATACCGAAAAAGCCAATCAGGCAGCGGACGAGATCAGAAGAGACATACTATCCTATTACAAGAGATGGACACCTTCAGACACCATAAGAGCGGGGATAGGACAGGGCTATGTTAGTATAAGTCCCTTGGCCATGGCAAGGTATATAGCGGCAATCGCTAACGGTGGGAAGGTTTTGGAAACCCACGTAGTAAAAAAAGTAATCGATGCAGAAGGGAAAACCGTCGAGGAAACCCAACCAACCATAATAAGGGAGTTGGAAATAAAGCAGGAATATCTGGATGCCACCTTGGAAGGAATGTGGAAGGTAGCCAACGATCCTAACCCCACCAGGGGAGAAAATGATGGCGGGGGAACTGCAGCCGCATATTTTAGCGACTTGGATCCAGGTATAACCGTAGCTGGAAAGACTGGAACTGCCCAGACAGTAAGCAACGACCCCAACAAAAATAATGCCTGGTTTGTATCAGTAACACCCTATGAGGACCCTGAAATAGCCGTGGTTGTAGTTATACCCAATGGACGGACTGCGGGAAATGCCGCACCAGTGGCCCGTAGAATCATTGAGGAATATTATAGGCTGAACGACCAAAGGCGGGAAAACACCCTACCACAGATGAACCAGTTACAACCCTGACTTTATCAAAGTATAAATAATATTGCAGAAACATAGAGGGATTTGAGGAATTTTGACGAATATAACCATAATGATAATATTTCAACATGGAGGCACTGGACCATGAAGGAAAATAAAGTTTTCCTTAAAGGAATTCTAGGAGGCTTACAGGTATATATAGGCCCTGATGCTGGCCTGGAAAGCATAATGAAGGAACTGGGACAAAAACTGGATTCCAGTAAGAGCTTTTTCAAAGATACCGAAGTAAACCTTGTATTCACTGGCAGAGAGCTTAATGAAAGTGAAAGAAACGAATTAGTTGGGTTCATATCGCAGAAGATCCATGTTGGGAATGTGGAATTCAATATTCCAATTGAAAAGGAAGAAGCTAAGATGGATGCTGCAACCTATAGCACAGATGAGGGTATGACAAAGTTTTATAAGGGTACTGTCCGTAATGGTCAGCGTATCGATTACCAGGGTAATATTATCGTAATGGGGGACGTAAATCCCGGTGCAGAGATAGTGGCTGGTGGTAATATCATAGTTTTGGGTAATTTGAGGGGAATGGCTCATGCGGGTGTATCCGGAGACAAAAGGGCTATAGTAATAGCCCTATGTCTACAACCGACTCAGCTTCGAATTGGCAATGTTATCACCAGATCCCCGGAAGATGAAACAGAAAAGCCCCATTATCCCGAGATCGCATACCTTAAGGGAAATAATTTGTTTATCGAACCATATTTGCCAGGAAAGATTAAGTATTAGAAGATAGAAATGGGGGATACAAAAATGGGAGAGGTATATGTAGTCACATCTGGTAAGGGAGGTGTAGGAAAAACTACAACTACGGCCAATATCGGTGCAGCCTTAGCTATGGAGGGGAATAGCGTTGTACTTTTGGATGCCGATATTGGGCTCAGAAATCTTGATGTGGTATTGGGCTTGGAAAATAGAATTGTCTATGATTTAATAGATGTAGTGGAAGGTGCCTGCAGACTCAAACAGGCCCTTGTAAAGGACAAGAGATTTGATGGGTTATTCTTATTACCGGCAGCCCAAACCAGGGATAAGGATGCTGTTTCTCCAAAGCAGATGCAGGATTTGTGTAATGAGCTTAAAGAACAATTCGATTATATTCTGATAGATTGTCCTGCAGGTATAGAACAGGGCTTTAAGAACGCTGTAGCCGGTGCGGACAAGGCTATAGTGGTTACTATTCCGGAGGTATCGGCAGTCAGGGATGCTGATAGGATAATCGGATTATTGGCCTCTAATGATCTTCACTATCCCGAGCTAGTCATAAATCGCTTGAGAATTGATATGGTAAAGCGAGGGGATATGATGAATATAGAGGACACTATGGATATTCTGGGAATAGACCTTTTGGGTGTAGTTCCCGATGATGAAAACATTGTTATCTCCACCAATAGAGGAGAACCCGTTATAGCAACCAGGAATTCCCTGGCTGGTAAGGCCTTCATCAATATAGCAAAGCGGATACAGGGATTTGATGTACCCACTATGGATTTGGATGAGGATAGTTCAATTGTTGACAAGTTGAAACGCTTATTTGGAATAGGGAAAAAATAGAATCGATGGGGGGAAAGGGCTTGTTTGATTTTTTTAGGTTTTTCGGGAAAGAAGAGAGTTCTAGCAAGAATATCGCTAAGGAACGGCTGAAGCTGGTGTTGATTCATGATAGGGCTAATGTTTCTCCCAAGTTTTTGGATATTATAAAGGGGGATATTATAAAAGTAATATCCGATTACTTAGAGTTTGATGTGGATGAAATAGATATTCGCATAACCAAGGTTCAAAATGGAGAAAGCGATTATAGCTCGGCTTTAGTTGCGAACATCCCCATTAAGAAGATGAAAAAGATCGGGAAAAACTCTGGTTGACTATGTTTTACATAAGGATATTTTACAGATGGTGGACAGGCCTTTGAGTACGCGGGCTCTGTCCTTTTCCTTTGCCATTTCTCAATCTATTCCTCTATTATTACCTTAAGCGGTATGATATAATAAATGCGATTAAGGTGATAAAACCTTTAGGGTTTTATGTGATGCATTTATTGAATCGGTGTGATATAAGCCTATTTTACTATTTGTATCCTTTCGGGAGGAACGATGTTTGATAAAAGGTTAATTAAGAATTTAGATTTTTTTCTGATATTTATTGTAATTTTGCTGGTAGGAATAGGTATATTCGGGATTGGTGCTGCAAAACGTTTGCCTAGTGAAGGGGGAGACAGCTTAATTGACATCCTCAAAAGCTTTAACTTAAGGCACGTTAAACTCCAATTCTTTTGGCTCATCACAGGATTGTTCTTAATGATTATCGTTATCAGTATGGATTATAACACCATAGGTGATTACGCTGAAGTGTTTTATTGGACTGTTATAGCTTTGTTAGTAATAGTCGAGGTAGCCGGCGTTGCCAGGGGTCAGGCTCAACGATGGATAGCTATTGGACCTTTTTCCCTCCAGCCACCGGAGTTTGCAAAAATAGCATGTATTATTATCGGTGCTAAAACCCTATCCAAAATTGAAGCCGAAGAAAGGAAATTTAAGGATTTCTTGCCTGCAATAGTTCGTTTCGTGATACCTGTCATATTCGTCATACAGCATGATTTTGGCACCTCCATGGTTCTAATAATAATCTTGATGGGTATGCTATTCGTTATGGGAATGAGCTATAAGTTAATTTTTGGGTTTTTAGGCGCCGGCGCTGTAGCAGCACCAATTATGTGGTTTAACTTCTTAACTCAGGAACAGAAGGATCGCATAAGGGTGTTTTTAAATCCCGGGTTGGATCCCAACGGTGATGGTTACAATGTTATTCAATCCGTTATGGCAATTGGTTCCGGCCGTATAACAGGCAAGAGCCTGCTGTCCGGTAACACCTTAAGCCAGCTTAATTATCTGCCTGAACCCCATACTGATTTTATTTATTCTGTAATCGTTGAAGCCCTGGGCTTTGTTGGTGGATTGGCAGTAATAATTCTCTATGCGACGATAATTATTCGCTCCATTCAGATAGCCGGAAAGGCCAAGGACACATTTGGTCAATTGATCGTGATTGGGGTAGTATGCATGCAGATGGCACATATATTTGAGAACATCGGAATGACTATGGGAATCATGCCAATAACCGGTATCCCTCTGCCCTTTTTGAGCTATGGTGGTAGTTTTATGTGGACAAATATGATTGCCCTTGGTTTGGTTCTCAATGTCGGGATGCGAAGACAAAAAATTAAATTTTAGGAAGCTGATAAGTTCTAAATGTTATCCTGGATACTGGGCAAGATTTTTGCAATGATAGTACGAAAGGATGGATTAAATATTTTTTTATAGTTAATTGAACCAGGAAAGCAGACCGTATTTTAGGTTATAATACCCGTCCCCATACAATATATTTATTATATGGATAGCCTTTGTCAGGTGATAACCGATAAAAAATTCACCAGGTATACAAGAAGCAGCCATATTCCACTTTGTATTACGTTGATTATAGGTTAAAGTTATTCGGGGGAGGGTAGCAAAATGCAGAGAAAAACCCCAGGTAAATTACCTTTGGACTTACCTGTACCTAGAGTCAGATATCGGGATCCTACCAATAGAAGAAGGGCCGATATGGAAGATGGGGACGTTGACAGGACTTCATCCTTGTTCCGCAAGATTTTTATATGTGCTGTTATTATTGCCCTAGTGTTGGCATTAAAGTATATGGATACCGATTTTTCAAAGCTTGTAGTTGGTTATGTAAGGGACGCTATAACCAATCAAATGGATATAGATGCGGCCTTGGGTAAATTGAAATTCGTTAGCGATTACTTACCTGAAAGTGTTACAGTATTCGGTGGGCAACTGGGAGATGAAGACGGGGAGGCTGACAAATCGGATAATTTAGCCCCTTTTTTTTTCATACCGGCTGAAGGAAAGGTGATTAGGAGGTTTGGCCCAGGAAATAGCGGAATAACGATATCAGGCAATAAAAACAACAATGTGTATGCGGTGGCCGATGGAATTGTCGTGGACGTGGGGGATGATGCAGAAGGACTTAAATACATAAGGATAGATCATGGCGAGAATATAAGAACCCTGTATAAGGGCTGTTCTCAGGTTCTTGTAGAGACCGGAGAGCGAACAACCAAGGGTCAAAATATTGGCATAATGGGCGGCAGCACTCCAGAAGGTTATACCTTGTTCTTTGAAGCACAAGTGGATAATGAAGCCGTGGATCCCCTCAAACTAATTGATTTAGGCAATTAATCGATGGGGCGTGTAAAGACAATAATGAGGATAGGATCTATCTTTGATGTTGATGTAAAAATAAGTATAACCTTGGTGATATTAATTGTTGTTGCCGTATTCCTGGGCAGTGGTGCTGAGATTGCCGTAATGTTTTTTGTTTTTATGACCCATGAGACGGCACACGTTTTGGTAGCCAGAAGCTTGAAGATGAGGGTGGCGGAGATCGAGCTCCTTCCTTTCGGGGGAGCAGTCAGAGTAGAGAGCGTTTTTGAACTTAATCCCGCCAATGAAATATATATAGCCATAGCAGGTCCGGGTATAAATATCATTCTGTTACTAGGATATTCGGCCCTTCAAACCTTGGGTCTTGTAGGTGTAAAGGAAAACGATATCTTTATACAGGCCAATCTTATACTGGCGGGTTTTAATCTGCTACCGGCACTTCCCCTGGATGGGGGCAGGGTATTAAGGGCAATACTTGCTCGAGAGATAGGCTTTAAAAAGGCTACCAATATAGCCTCCTATGGAGGTATAATATTGGCCTTGTTTTTTGCCATGACTGGAATCTATGCCCTGAGTATAAAGATCTTTAACACAAATTTTTTTCTGATATCTGGATTTCTTGTATATTCAGCCCTTAAGGAAAAGAGGACGGCTTCCTATATATTCATCAGGGACATAACCTTCAAACGTGATATGATATCAAAGGAAGGTCTATTAGTAGCCAAGGAGCTGGTAGTACTATACGACCTGTCCTTAAAGGCGGTTATCAATAACTTTGTTCCCCATCGTTATCATTTTGTTAAGGTGGTGGACCATAGTCTCAGGGTTTGGGGCTATTTAGACGAAACGGAGATCCTAAACGGAGTTTTGGAATATGGTGTAAATGCACGGATTGGTAAATTACTGCGGCGTGGAAATCATGATTAGGTCCTATTTTTTTGGGTTAAGACAGTGTGTTATAGGTGATACTTCTGCGCTATTAACGATATGGTTATATAAAGACAAATGAGGAGGCTTGTATATTGGACAAACAATTGCTGGACAGGCTTATAGCCCAAGTGGAGAAACCGGTGAGGTATATGGGCAATGAATATAATATGGTGATTAAGGATACAAGTGAGGTAGACATTCGCTTTGCTTTTGCTTTTCCCGATGTGTATGAGGTAGGGATGTCCCATATGGGAATGAAGATCCTCTACCACCTTATAAACCAGAGGGATGATGCTTATTGTGAAAGGGTATTTGCTCCCTGGGTAGACATGGAGCAGAAGATGCGGGAAAACAAGATACCCCTGTTTTCCTTAGAGACCAGGGATCCTTTGATTAATTTTGACATCATTGGATTCACTCTCCAATATGAGATGAGCTATACCAACGTTCTAAACATGCTGGACCTGGGAGAGATACCTCTGACCTGGAAGGAAAGAGATGAGAATTATCCATTAATAATAGCGGGTGGACCATGTGCATACAATGTTGAGCCCATGGCAGATTTTTTTGATTTGGTGGTTATGGGTGAAGGAGAAGAAGTGACTCATGAGATATTGGATCTGTTTGCCGATTGTAGGAAACAAGGGCTGAGTAAAACTGAATTTCTATATCGGGCCACCAGAATAAAAGGGGTATATGTCCCCAGGTTCTACAGGGTTGAATATAAAGAGGACGGAAGGGTGTCCCAGGTGACCCCGATTGCTGAGGAAATACCTGAGACTATCCAAAAACGGATAGTAAGGGACCTGGAAAAGGCCTGTTTTCCGGATACAATGATTGTCCCTTATATGGATATAGTCCATGACAGGATTACTTTGGAGATATTTAGAGGATGTACCAGGGGTTGCAGATTTTGCCAGGCTGGTATGATCTATAGGCCTGTACGGGAGAGATCCCCGGAAAGGCTACTGGAATTAGCCCAAAAATTGATAGAAAACACAGGCTATGAAGAGATTTCCTTATCCTCCTTAAGCACCGGCGATTATTCTCAGCTGGAATATTTGGTAGGGGAATTAATAGCCAGGTTCAAGGATAAGAAAGTGGGATTATCCCTGCCTTCCCTAAGATTGGATTCCTTTGCTGAAGAATTGGCCAATGAAGTACAGAAGGTAAGGAAGACCGGACTTACATTTGCCCCCGAAGCTGGTAGCCAACGGCTGCGGGATGTTATAAACAAGGGTATAACTGAACAGGATCTCATGACCAGTGTTAAGGATGCCTTCAAGTCTGGGTGGACAAGGGTAAAGCTTTATTTTATGTTGGGGCTGCCGGAGGAAACCGAAGAGGACTTGATGGGTATCGGAGATCTAGCCCGAAAAATACGAGACTCCTATTTTCAGTTAGGGAAAAAAGGAAAAAAAGCTTTGAGAATCACCATCAGCACTTCATCCTTTGTCCCTAAGGCTTTTACTCCCTTTCAATGGGTATCCCAGGACACTATAGATGAACTGACAAGAAAGCAAGAATTCCTGCAGGGGGAGCTTAGAACCAGGAATGTTCAATACAATTGGAACGACCCTAAAGTAAGCTTCCTGGAGGCTGTCCTTGCCAGAGGGGATAGGAGACTTGGTCGGGTGCTCAGGAAAGCTTGGGAGAAAGGTTGCACCTTTGATGGGTGGACCGAGCATTTTAATTATGATCTATGGATGGAAGCCTTTGATGAGGAAGGTATAGATCCTCACTTTTATGCTAATAGGACAAGATCGGCCGATGAGGTATTTCCCTGGGATCATATTGATATCGGTGTAACAAAGAAATATCTGTGGAAGGAATATGAGAGGGCTCTCCAAATGCAACTTACCGATGATTGTCGGCTAAACTGTACCGGTTGTGGTGTTAGCCTGCTGGGGGAGGGATTATGTCCATGAGGCTGGTAATCAAGTATACCAAAGAGGAAAGGGTTAAATATATCTCTCATTTGGATTTTCTAAGGCTGGTACAAAGGGCAATCAGAAGGGCGGATATACCGGTAGCTTACAGCCAGGGATTTAATCCGCATCCCAGGCTATCCTTTGCATCAGCTTTGGCGGTGGGTGTCACTAGCGAAGGGGAATACTTGGATATTTATTTAAAGGATGATATGGATCCTGAGTTACTATGCAATAAGATGAACGAAAAATTGCCATCAGGGATACGATTTGTAGAAGGGCGCATAGTAGATGAAAAGCTACCTTCCCTTATGAGTCTTATAGAAAGGGCGGAGTATGCAATTGTGCTGCCCGGAGAAGTGCCACAAAAATTTAATTTGCCCTCAGTGATTGGGGAGTTTCTATCGCAACAGGAGATATGGGCAGTAAGGACGAACCGGAAGGGTAGTCGACAGGTTGATATAAGACCGATGATCCATGGGATGGATGCATTTGAACGTGATGGGAATATAGTCATAAAAGCCATTATTAGCTCGGGAAGTAAGGCTAACTTAAGGCCTGACCTGCTGATAAATGCTTTGTTTGATTTTGCCGGGTTACCCATTGTTCCGGATTTGTTTTTTCATATACATCGCCTGGATTTATATCTTTTACAGGAAGGGAAATGGGTCACACCTATTGGGATGGAGTAGGGGGATAAAGCATTGAGTAAAAGAATCATAGTAGATGTTCAATATGATCAGACCCGCGTTGCTATTCTAGAGGACAATGAGCTGGTGGAATTGTATATGGAAGGGGACGATAGCCATACCATAGTCGGTAATATCTACAGGGGTAAGGTGGAAAACGTGCTTCCCGGCATGCAGGCTGCCTTTGTTGACATAGGGCTTGAAAAGAATGCCTTTCTCTACGTAGGGGATATTAACACCGATAAATCAGTTTTTGAGTTTCCCGGCAAACAAGCCCCGTCAGTCAATGATGCCAGAGCGTTATCCATACGGGATATCATAAGCACGGGCCAGGAATTGACCGTTCAAGTGCTAAAAGAGCCCATAGGTACCAAGGGGGCCAGGGTGACCACTCAGATTACCTTGCCCGGAAGGTATATGGTCCTAATGCCGACCGTTAATTATGTTGGGGTATCAAGAAGGATCGAGGATGAGACTGAAAGGACGCGCCTGAAAGAAATTGCCGAGAGATTGAAGCCCCATGGCATGGGGATGATAGTCAGGACCGCAGCCCAGGGCAAGGATCAAGATGACTTTGTTCAGGATATAGACTTTTTATGCCGACTGTGGGCCAGGATCCAAAGTAAAGAGTGGCGAGGTAAGGTGCCCAGAGTATTATATGAGGACGAAGATATAATCTATAGGACTATTCGGGATTTTTATGCACCGGACATTGACAAGATCATCATAAACAATAGAGAGGAATATGATAAGACTTTGGAATTGGCCGATGTGCTATTCCCGGGATTAAGGCAAAGAGTAGAGCTATTTGATGACTCCATTCCCATATTTCAATATTTTGATATTGAATATAAAATAGAAAAAGCCATTCAAAAGAAGGTTTGGCTGAAGAATGGCGGATATCTTATTATCGACCCAACAGAAGCCTTGACTGTAATCGACGTTAATACAGGGAAATTTGTTGGATCCAGAAACCTGGAAGATACTGTGCTTAAGACCAACCTTGAGGCGGCTCAGGAGATAGCCCATCAGATTAGGCTTCGGGATATAGGGGGTATAATCATTATCGACTTTATTGATATGGGAAAAGAAGAAAATAAGAAAAAAGTTATAGAGGTCTTGGAAAGTTCACTTAAGAAGGATCGAACCAGGACCAATGTCCTAGGGTTTACCGGACTAGGACTGGTGGAAATGACAAGAAAGAAGGTTAGAAGCAGGTTATCTTCCAAACTCCTCAAGCCTTGCCCCTATTGTCACGGCACAGGTAGGGTCTATTCGGAAACCATGGTCGTTGCCAGGATAGAAAAGGAGTTGGAAAACGAGGTAAAGGATTCTGGAATCTGGGGTGTAGCTGTGGAAGTACACCCAAGCGTTGCAAGAACCTGGACTGAAGACGGAGGTAAGAATATCGATATCTTGGAGAAAACTTTAAATTGCAGAATCTATCCCAGAGAAAATCATAACCTCCATATTGAGGAGAGTATAATCCACCGTCTGGTAGATCAGCGAGAGGCTGAGAAGTACTTTCTTGAATATAAAGAGTCATAGATAATTATGGAAGGGACCGCCCTTCCTTTATTTTTTATACAGGTGGTACTTGTATGGGTAGGATAATACTGTTATAGTTATACCAAAAACCAGGGATATTAATAGGAAGGGCGAATTGATTTGAAGATGATTAAAAAATCCAGTAAGCTAGATAACGTTTGTTATGATATAAGGGGACCTGTTTTAGATGAATCCAAAAGATTAGAAGAGGAAGGCTACAACATTATTAAGCTCAATATTGGAAATCCAGCACCCTTTGGCCTTAAAGCTCCGGACGAAATAATCGTGGATGTAATAATGAATTTAAGAAACGCTCAGGGATATAGTGACTCCAAGGGTATATTTGCTGCCAGAAAGGCAGTTATGCAATATTGTCAGCAAAAGGGTATAGACAATGTAGAAATTGATGATATATACATCGGCAACGGAGTCAGCGAACTTATAATGATAGCCATGCAGGGACTATTGGACAACGGAGATGAGGTTTTAATACCTGCGCCCGACTATCCCTTGTGGACAGCGGCTGTTAACCTGTCTGGAGGAACGCCGGTACACTACATGTGCGACGAGGAATCAGATTGGTACCCTGACCTGGAAGACATTCGAAAGAAAGTTACTCCCAACACCAAGGGTATAGTCGTAATTAATCCGAACAATCCCACAGGATCCGTTTACCCTGTTGAAATATTGGAGGGAATTATTGAAATAGCCAGAGAACACGAACTTATCGTGTTTTCGGATGAAATTTACGATAAGATATTGTACGATGGTGCCACTCATACTTCAACTGCCGCCCTGGCTGATGATATACTTTTTATTACCATGAATGGGCTGTCAAAGTCCCACAGGATTGCCGGTTTCCGTGCCGGATGGATGGTAATAAGCGGAGACAAGTCCAAGGCCAAAGATTATATAGAGGGACTTAACATGCTTTCATCGATGAGGCTTTGCAGCAATGTGCCCGCCCAATACACTATCCAAACTGCACTCGGAGGGTATCAGAGCATTAAGGATCTGGTCATGCCCGGGGGGCGGCTAAAGGAGCAAAGGGATTATGCATGGGAGCGGCTAAATAGTATACCTGGGATCTCATGTGTTAAGCCCAAAGGTGCATTCTATTTGTTTCCAAAAGTGGATATGAAGAGGTACTCAATAATAAGCGATGAGAAGTTCGTACTGGACTTCCTGTTGCAAGAAAAGGTCCTGCTGGTCCAGGGAACTGGATTTAATTGGCCGGAGCATGATCATTTTAGAATAGTGTTTTTACCTAACCTGACGGATCTGAGGATAGCTCTGGATCGTTTTGAATACTTTCTGTCGAACTACAGTCAAAAACTATAGCAATTGGATAATTAAATAGTTGCTATATAGAGCAAGCCCTTGGATGGGCTTGCTTTTTTGTCCATATAATCCTATAAGTCCAGATTAAACCTAAGGTTGATTCAATTTACCTCGGCTACTGGTATGAGACAGTCAGACTACCAAATTGCAGACAACTCCTCCATTGGAAGTCTAACTTTGGGTGAGACGAGATTTATATCCAACCATCCATTTTCTTAACGGAATTGTGCTTTTGTAATATCATCTGGGTTTGACAACTATAGATGCGGTTTATAAGGGTATCAAAGGATATTAAAGAATAGCCCTGTTAGGTATGGATACCAACCCAGGTGTAAGCAACAAAATACCTGTAGGGTATTATGCTGGGAGGTTAGTAGTTTGCAAAGATATGAATTTTTTAATAGATTAGAGGCTATTATAGCCGAAGTCGGAACTGCAATATTAGCCAATATTGACCAGGATGCTGGACCGAGAATGCGCTGGATGACACCCGCTACCCTAAAAGGCCGGCCGGGGTGTATCTATTGCGTAGGTGCCAAGGATTCCAGAAAGATAATGGGTTTGAGGTTAAATCCCAATGTAGAATGGATGATACAGAGCAAGAATTTGGACTGTATTATTAATATAAAGGGAACCGTGAATATACTGGATAATCCCTCCATTAGGACGGAGATTATACACGCCATAGGACCGAAATTGGGGGTATTTTGGAAGACAAACCTTGAGGATTCGGAATTTCTGGTTCTGGAAACTGTGATGGATGAAGCTACTCTTTATGAGCCCATGTTATGTAAGTCCAGGAAAGTTTCTTTTAGGGAGGGAGTATAATGAGCAGGACCTTTGCAATTGAAAAATATAATCGAGACTTTTTGATAGATCTGTTGAAGGAAATGATTTTGATACGGAGATTCGAAGAAAAAGCCGGGCAGATGTACGGTCTTCAAAAGATTGGTGGGTTCTGTCATCTCTATATAGGGCAGGAGGCGGTAGCTGTAGGCTCCATAGCTGCTCTGGATTTAAGTCAGGATTACGTTTTAACTACCTATAGGGATCATGGGCATGCCCTGGCTTGCGGTATGGATCCCAAGGTATTGATGGCCGAACTATATGGGAAGATAACGGGCTGTTCCAAGGGAAAAGGAGGGTCAATGCATCTCTTTGATGTTGAGAAGCACATGTATGGGGGCCATGGAATCGTTGGATCCCACATACCCTTGGCAACCGGTGTAGCCTTGAAGATGAAATATAAGGGGGAGACTGGGGTCGTTGCCTGCTATTTTGGGGATGGGGCCATTCATCAGGGCAGTTTCCACGAAAGCCTAAACATGGCAAAGGTTTGGGACCTACCCATTGTCTATATATGCGAAAACAATCAATATGGCATGGGCACCAGCTATGAGAGGATCTCTTCAGTTCGAGACTTCTACAAGATGGGGAGTTCCTATGGGATCCCTGGGAAACAGGTGGATGGCATGAATGTGTTGGAGGTCTATGAAGAGATGATGCAGGCTGTAAGAATGGCCCGGGAAACGGGGTTGCCGAGCTTTTTGGAGATCAAGACTTATAGGTACAGGGGCCATTCCATGAGCGATCCGGCCAAATACAGGACCAGGGAGGAGCTGGACGAGTACAGGCGCCAGGACCCTATCCTGCTGTTTAAGGATGCTTTGATTGAGTATGGGATAGTAAACGAAGATGAATACAGAGCAATTGATAATGAGTATAAGGAAGTATCGAACAGGGCAGTTGAATTTGCTGAAATGAGCGAAGAGCCAGGGCTGGAAGCCCTTTATGAGGATATTTTGGCCTAATCAATTGGATATCGATTGAAGAGGAGGTATGAGGATGCCTATCATTACCTATCGTGATGCTTTACGAGAAGCCATGGATGAAGAAATGGCCAGGGATGAGAATGTTATTCTATTGGGAGAGGAAGTAGCCGAATACAATGGGGCATACAAGGTGAGTCAGGGGCTATGGGATAAATATGGGTCCAAGAGAGTTATAGACACGCCTATAACCGAGGAGGGGTTTACGGGTGTCGGAATAGGAGCGGCAATGGCGGGACTTAGGCCTATAGTAGAATGGATGACCTTCAATTTCTCCATAATGGCCTTGGATCAGGTTATCAACAATGCGGCCAAGATGCGCTATATGTCAGGAGGGCAATTCAAGGTACCTATAGTATTCAGGGGGCCCAACGGGCCCGCGGAATATCTGGCAGCCCAGCATTCTCAGGCCTTACAAACCCTTTTTGTCCATATACCAGGACTGAAGGTAGTTGCACCTGCCACCCCCTATGATGCAAAAGGCTTATTAAAATCAGCCATAAGGGATGATAACCCCGTAATCTTTTTAGAGGGTGAACTTATGTATCAATGGAAGGGGGAGGTCCCAGAGGGAGAATACCTGATACCTATAGGAAAGGCGGATATAAAGAGGGAAGGGAAGGATGTAACCATATTAACCTATTCCAAGCCCTTAAGAGTTGTGGAAGAGGCAGCCACGGAGCTGGAAAAACAAGGCATAGAAGCCGAGATAGTGGATTTAAGAACCATAAGGCCAATGGACGAAGAGACCATCTACCGATCTGTTAAGAAGACCAATAGATGCGTTGTAGTGGATGAGTCCTGGCCTATGGTCAGCGTAGCTTCACATGTGGGCTGGATGGTATCCAGGAACTGTTTTGATGATTTGGATGCTCCAGTGGAGTTGGTAACCGGTGAGGATGTACCTATGCCCTATAATCATAGATTGGAATTGACTGCCCAGCCTTCTGTAGAGAAGGTCATTAACGCAGTACAAAAGGTCATGTATTTAACATGAGTAGAAAAGGAGGGATCTTATGGCTGAAAGAGTTTTGATGGTTGCCCTGTCCCCTACAATGAGCACCGGTCTTATTTCAAAGTGGGAAAAGGAAGAAGGGGATAGGGTTGAATCCGGAGATCTATTATGTCAGGTTGAAACAGACAAGGCCACAATGGATTATGAATCGATGCAGGAAGGAACCCTGCTTAAGATATTGGTTCATGAGGGAGAACAAGCGAGTATTGGTGCCCCTATAGCCATCATAGGTCAGGTGGGGGAAGATTTAACGGAGTTGTTGGCCGAAGTCGATACGGATATGAAAGGGACAACCGATGATGAAGAAACTGAATCCAATGAGGATGAGAATACTCCCATATCCTCTATGGAAACGATAGAAGAACCCATTGAAGATAGGGTGATAGCATCGCCACTAGCCCGCAGGATGGCCAAGCAAAGGGGAATTGATCTAAACCTTATCCAAGGGAGTGGTCCCAGGGGAAGAATCATCAAGAGGGACATACTGGAAGCGGGAGCGGAGATTCAAAAGCCTGATCTCGGTGCGCCAAAAACTGCTCCCCGAATTTCACCGGGATCTACAGATGAGGTTATACATGTAACCACCAAACGTAAAATTATTGCGGAGAGGCTGGCAGAATCCAAGTATTCTGCACCTCATTATTATTTAAGATTGAAGGTACTAAGTGATGATTTTATGCAGGCTAGAAAGGTCCTTAACAATACTCTAAAGGAGAAGGTATCTGTCAATGCCTTTATAATTAAATTTGTTGCCGAAGCTATAAAAAGGCATCCAATTATGAATTCCACATGGCAGGGCGAGACTATTTTAAGGCACGGCAGCATCGATATTGGATTGGCGGTAGCACAGGATGACGGCTTAATCACTCCGGTAGTAAGAGATTGCGGGAACAAGGGGATTATAGATATAGATAGGGAATTGAAGGATCTCATAGATAAAGCTCTGAATAATCAGCTTACCCCGTCGGAATATACCGGGGCTACCTTTACCATCAGCAACCTGGGGAGTTTTGGAATCGGGGAGTTTACTGCCATAATCAACCCGCCCGGATCGGCAATACTGGCCATAGGAAAGATGGGTAAAGAACCGATAATAGCAGAAGGTGATAAGATAGAGATAAGATCCCTGATGACTTTAACCTTATCCTGTGACCACCGGGTTATTGACGGTGCTGTTGGGGCTGCTTTCCTGAAGGAGTTAAAGGACATAATGGAGAATCCTATAAGAGTACTATACTAATACAGAAGTTGGCAAAACCTAAAGGAGGCAAGGGTAAATGGATATGAAATATGATTATGATCTATTGGTAATTGGATCGGGACCGGGCGGTTATGTGGCGGCAATCCGTGCCTCCCAACTGGGGCTTAAAACCGCTGTTATTGAGAAGGATAAGCCCGGTGGGGTGTGTTTGAACGTTGGCTGTATTCCATCCAAGGCTCTAATCAATCAGGCAGAGATCTATCGAAATAGAGATCTGCTGGTAAATATGGGGATCAAACTTGATGAGACCGGCTTTGATTATAGCAAGGTATTTAAAAAGTCCAGGAAGGCAGCCAATACCTTGGCAAAGGGTGTGGAATACCTGCTTAAAAAGAATAAAGTTGACCTTATTATGGGTGAAGGATTTATTGAAGCATCCAATCGAGTAAAGGTGGGGGATAAAAGCCTGGGTGCAAAGAACATAATAATAGCTACCGGTTCCAGCCCAAGGCAAATACCTGGTTTTCCCATTGACGAAAAGAAGGTTCTATCATCCACAGGTGCGCTTATGTTGGAGGAATTGCCAAAGGACATAGTTATTTTGGGTGCTGGTGCTATCGGGATGGAATTCGCCTACATTCTGAACTCTTTTGGGGTAGAAGTGGATGTAGTAGAAATGATGGACAGTATTTTGCCACTTGAGGATAAAGAGGCAGTGAGGATTTTGCAAAGGGCTCTTCAAAGAAGGGGTATAAAATTCCATACCTCTACCAGAGCTCTTTCCATGGAAGAAAAGGATGATGACAAAATCCTGGTTACATTGGAGGATGCTAAAGGTAACAGGACGGAAAAGGAGGCGGAAAAAATCCTGGTGGCTGTTGGCAGAAAGCCAAACACCGATGGAATCGGACTGGAGAACTTGGGGATAGAGACTAATAGGGGTTTTGTACCCGTTGGAGATTATTACCAGACGAAGGTAGAAGGAGTATTTGCCATTGGCGATATTGTGGACTCCCCGCTACTGGCTCATGTAGCTTCCAAGGAGGGTGAGATAGCCGCTGAATTTATTGCGGGGCGTGCGCCCGAACCGAGAATTGACCCAAACACCATTCCCAGTGCTGTTTACTGTGAACCACAGATAGCCAGCTTTGGGTATACCGAGGAAGGGGCTATCAAGGAGGGTCTTGCCTATGAGAAAGCCGTCTTTCCCTATAGGGGGGCCGGTAAATCCGTAGCAATAGAAAAGCCTGAAGGAATGGTAAAAATACTCTACGATCCAGTTACCCATGAGCTTTTGGGAGGACATATAGTTGGAGCAGAGGCCACTGAGCTGATCCATGAGCTGTTATTGGCTAAATGGGGGGAATTGTTGCCCGGGGATATAGCCGGTATGATACATGCACACCCGACCTTAACGGAGGCAGTTATGGAGGCAGCCCGAAGTGCAGATGGCTGGGCAATTCATATGTAGTAGAATTCTCAAAGATCAGGATTGTGTCATTATGACTGTATAAACAAGACGCTTATATCAGTTTGTTTCTTACAATGATATGTAGAGCCTATGGCTTCCACCGGCAAGTTCCCGGATTTGGAACCATAGGCTTTTTGATGAAGATTGATCTACTATTAACAACAGAAACGGGAGACCAATAAAAAGCATAGTGGACAAGTTTTTGTTTATAGGATATTATACTGTTAATATCCTAAGTTATTGTAAAAACGACTAATCGGAAAAGGTCCAAGAGTACAGATATTATTGCATTTTTATAAAAAAACGCTACAAATGCGGTTCTAGCATCATAATCGTTGTTCGATTGACTAATCAGGGCAAATAATGGATTATTGATCAGCTTTTATCATTAAATTTGGGGGATAGGGGATAGATGATAGAGAGGGAATTCATAATAAGAGATGATATAGGTTTACACGCCGGGCCGGCAGCAAAGTTTACCAGGGTAGCTAGTAGGTATAAATCGGAAATCAGGGTTATCAAGGGAAACAAGACTGGCAACGGTAAAAGCCTATTGTCAATTTTGGCCCTGGGGATTTTTGGAAACACCAAGTTTACTGTTAAAATTGTTGGCCCTGATGAGGTTGAGGCCATGTATGATTTGACCAGGCTAATAGAAACCAATTTTACAGAGGACTGATAAACCACTATGTATTGATACATGTTATGAGGGATCAAAGTGACAGAACTGAGTATCATCCATGTGGATATGGATGCTTTTTTTACTTCTGTAGAGCAGAGGGATCATCCGCAATACAGGAATAAACCTGTAGTAGTGGGAGGAGATCCTAAGGGGAGAGGTGTAGTAAGTACCGCATCCTATGAGGCGAGGAAATTTGGGGTTCGCTCGGCCATGTCATGCAGACAGGCAGCGGAACTATGTCCGAATATAATTTTCTTACCTGTGGATATGGAAAAATACAAAAGAATATCAAAAGAAATACATTCAATTTTTAGAAACTATACTTCCACAATCGAGCCCATCTCCATTGATGAGGCATTTCTACAGTTAGATGTAGGGAATCCAGTGGATATAGGAGAATCAATAAAGAAGGAGATATACAATAGACTCGGCCTGACAGCCTCTGTCGGCGTTTCCTACAATAAGTTTATAGCCAAGCTGGCATCCGACATGGAGAAACCCAATGGCTTTACTGTAATTACCAGAGATGAGGCAAAGAAAATTCTACCGGAATTGCCCATAAGAAAAATATGGGGCGTAGGAGAAAAAACAGAAAGATATTTAAATAATATAGGTATCTTTACCGTAAATGATTTATTGCAATATGATCATGAATTCCTAATGAGAAATTGGGGCAGAAGAGCCTACGAACTAATACAGTTATGTAGGGGAATAGATCATAGTGCGGTTCAAACGGATCAGGAGACAAAGAGTATGGGTGAGGAGACAACTCTTGAAGAAGATACCAAGGACCTGGAAATTTTAAAGGAATACCTTAGGGAGTTTTCAGTGGCATTGGGTAGGAGAATGGCCGGTAGGGATATTAAATGTCGTACCATCACTATAAAAGTAAAATACAACGACTTCAAGTCCATAACCAGGAGCATCACACTTCCCCTTCCTACTGGTTCGTCCCGGATCATATACCAACATTCCCGGGATATGCTAGTTAATCGGGTACCACTATTAAAGCCAGTTAGACTAATAGGGGTACAGGTTTCCAATCTGATTTATCCCGATGAACCGATCCAGATTTCCTTCATATAGCACCTCTATCATGAATTAAGGCCTGTTACTGAATAAAAAACCTTATAAAGGAAAGTATTCATATATAGGGAGCTATAAAGGAGGAAATCTATGGAAGCTGGTCTCATGATAAAAATCTATACGCAAGAAGGTAATAAAAAACTCAATAAGCAATATCTGGGGACAAAACAGGCCATCACCCAAATCGCCTATGAGAAGATGCAGGAGTATATGAGAAATGCGGATGTAGGTTTGGGGTCAGAGGAGAGAGAGCTATTGGAGCTTATGATAGCCAATAGTATGATGCAAAGTTTTTCTCTGGGTTATGGTATTGGAAAGGTAGAAGGTTTGACCAATAAGCAAATTCGTTTGTGACAAACCTGTGATACCGTCACAGGTAAATAGAAAAATAAATGGTATAAGTCATAATCTTATGATATCATTAGGCTAGGGAACTATGGTTCACATTTCTGACTATAATACATGAAAGGTATTGTATGTGGGGGTTTAATGGCCAATTAAAGAGATCATTTTGTGGTTATACCAGATTAAAAATCTGGATTATAATACTGGGGATACTAATTGCTACTACTCTCTTGTTTGGTGTGGCTAAGTTCACTGAGGATAACTCCTTATTAGTACTGTCCCCCAATACATTTCTGGTACTGCATATTATTTTGGAATTTATGTCCATAATGATGGCCTTTTGCATTTTTGCTATTACCTATTATACTTCCGAGGAAACAAAGTCCTTGTCAATGATAATTATAGCTTGCGTATTTTTAGTAACTGCGCCTTTGGATACCATGCATACTTTTTCTTATAAGGGAATGCCGGTTTTTATTATAGAACCGTCAGCTAATACTGCTACACTTTTCTGGGTAGCTTCCAGACTCATCATGTCTGTTGGCCTGCTATTTGCAAGCCTTATACCTCAAAACAGGGAAATAAAGGGAAAACAAGTTGCTTATGTGGCAGTTACCATTGGTATGGTAGCCTTGATAATTGCATTGATTTTGTGCAGGCCTGAGCTTTTACCCCTCATGTACAAAGAGGGAATAGGGTTAACACCGCTGAAAATAGGCATTGAATATTTTATCACAGGAGTACTGTTTACGACAGCATTTGTTTACTATAAAAAATACAGTAAAAACGTTGATGACAGGGAATACTTTCTCCTGGCTATAGGATTTCTTATAAGCGGTTTAGGAGAATTAGCTTTTACCCTGTACAGGAATGTATACGATAGCTATAACTTATTGGGGCATTTATATAAGTTTATAGCTCGTTATATGCTCTTTCGCTCTCTGTTTGTAATAAATATACGGAAGCCTTACAGAAATCTCTGGAAGGCAGAAAAAAAACTAAATAACTATGTTGATAATCTGGAAAGGTCCGTAACCCAAAGGACCAAGGAGATAAGAAAGGCCAACGAGAAACTCGTTAAGAACTTAAAAGATGCACAGCATATTCAGAGGGCCTTGATGACAACGGAATTTCCCAGAATACCTGGAATGGAATTCGCGGCCAAATACCTCCCCTGTGAACAAGTGGGTGGAGACTTTTATAACGTATTTAGACTGGATGAGCAAAATATAGGTATAGTTATAGGTGATGTGGCAGGTCATGGGGTATCCGCCGCGATGGTAAATGTTTTTATCAATCAGAATATGAGGTTCAGAGTGGATTATAACGAGCGAAGATACCGAATATTAACCCCTCGGGGGGTATTGATGAATTTATACCATGTCTATAATAATATGTCTTTTCCGGAAGAAATGTACGTTGTACTGTTTTACGGTATATACAATACAGTAACAGGGAGATTGACTTATTCCTCTGCAGGAATGAACACCTATCCATTGATTCTCAGTGCCCAGGGCGAGGTATCCTATATCAAATTGGATGGTTTCCCCATATGTAAGTTTGGCAAGTTCTTCAAGCCGGATTATGAGACCAAGACCTTATGGCTGTCACCAGGGGATACCATGGTATTCTACAGCGATGGTTTAGGTGAAATAGATCGAAAACGCCCCAACATATTGTCCACAGAAAATATCATGGAATACCTGAAGGGCATGAAGGACTACTCAGCCCAGGATGTCTGCCAGGGCTTGTCTGATGCCTACCATACCTTATTGGGAGATAATGAAATGTTGGATGATGTAACCATACTGGTTATTAAAACACCGTGAATCTGGCAATTGTAAACACAACAGTGCCGGTTGATAACTTTCAATCGGCACTGTTGTGTTCTACGGTATCTTTAGAAAGCAATTGAGCCATTTTCATGATGAATTCCAAGGATTTTGCTTGTTCTGGATTTAATATCTTACTTAAGGTCTCGGATATGTTACCAGGTTCTGCACCCCTAGTTCCCGATATATCCTGGATTGAATCCAAATTCTCAAGAGATTGATCTAACCTGAGATCATTATCAGCTTCGGAGCCATCAGCGATAGACGGGGACCCAGTAGATAGTTGGGCCAATTCTATAGTTCCCAGGAGTTTCAACACTTTGCTGATCTGATCGATTGATTGAAGTTGATCCGCCGGGACCAATATCCTGACAATATCCAATATTTCCATTACCATGGATATGCCATGGGTAGTAGAATCCTGGGTCCTTATACTGTCACGCTCCCTAAATCTCTTTATGCTATCCACCAGTTTTTCCATGGTTTTGTTGGCATAGAGTATTCTGTTGATTTGAGTTTGGTTTTCTAAGGAGATATAAGGTTGCAATGACTTTATAATGCCTATAGCCCTTTCCTTATGGTTTGTTATAGATTTTGAAGTAGTCGAAATACGTGGGGTTCGATATGTACCATCTATCAGGCCCTGGAGATTGGCCTTTATTTCAGCCAAGCCTACTATAAAATTAACTCCGTCCTGGTGCTGGGGATCCAGGTATGGATAGACAGAAGATAATATGTCCACAAGTGTATTTGAATCTTCGACCCGGATTTTCTCATTGTTAAGCGACTGAATTGAAGCCGACTTGGCTTTCTGTATGTACGGGGATACCAACAGGACAAACAGGATAATTGGTAGCAGGTTCGTTTGGGCCGGTTCAGCATAGGTGAATCCGGGGGGAATCCTTTTCTTTGCTTCGGACTTAAATTCCATGTCTATAGGTAACTTAGCTGTATCACCAGGTTTTAGTCTTGGATTGATATGACCGTCATAGCGCGGGGGGATATAGCGATCCATGAGGAACCTCCTTAAATATTGGTTTTATTTTTTATTTAAGCACACTATTTACATCTATGCTGGATACCTATACTTCTATGTACCATATTATGCTGCGGCGAATAAAATGTGCCTTTAGGGTATCATTGAATATGCTGATGAATAGGATGGTAGGGAGATACTATTTTTGGTGAAAGGCGGTATTTATATGGATATAAATAAGGATAATCTGGAAGCAATGGCCGGTCTCTTTGGTAGTCTGGAAGGGAAGTCTGAAGATGAGATGATTTCCGAGGTAGCCCGGATGATCAGGGCTGGGCAAGGGGGTATAACGGTAGGCAAGGCTAAGCAGATGATTCAAACTATTCTCCCCATGGCGGATAGAAATCAGAAAAGAAAACTGGAAAAGCTTATAAGGAGCCTGTAGAAACTAAAACCCGCTAGCCTATATGCTGCGGGTTTCTATTTTATAGCCTATCTCACCTATGGCTCTAACGCATGCCTTAACCTCATCCAGAGTGTTGAATTCCCCGGGACTGAACCTTACTGTGCCCTGTTCCTTAGTGCCTATGGTCTTGTGGGCAAGGGGAGCACAATGGAGGCTGCCCCGAGTAGCGATACCATAATCACGGCTCAATATGTTGACAATCTCTCTGGAGTCCCTATCCCATATATTGATGGATACAATGCCCGATCTATGTTTCATATCTTTTGGGCCATATACTTTTACACCCTTTATTTGGGATAGGGCGTTAAGAAACAGCCTTTCAATATTGACTACATGGGACACTATTTTACCCTGACCCTTGTTCAGGATATGCCTGATACCTGCTCCTAAACCCGCAATGCCCGGTGTATTTAGGGTCCCTGATTCGTAACGATCGGGTAGAAACATTGGTTGGTTTATACTCTCGGATTGGCTTCCGGTGCCACCTTCACGGATTTGTCTCAGTTCGACTCCTTCCCTGACGTATAATACTCCTGTACCCTGAGGTCCCAATAGGCCTTTGTGCCCGGGCATTGCCACTAGATCAACGGGCAATTTTGATATGTCTATTGGTATGGAGCCGGCTGTTTGTGCCGCATCCAATAAGAAGTAGACACCAGAGTCCTTAGCTATTTTTCCGATGGATTCAATCGGCATCAAAGTACCGGTTACATTGGAAGCATGGGTGGCTATAATTAGACGCGTGTTACTTCGCATACTCCTTTTTATGTCGGCAGGGTCTATAAGCCCCTCGGGATCCCCAGGGACGATTGTGGTTTCAACCCCCATATCTGCTAAATGCATCAAAGGTCTAATTACAGAGTTATGTTCCATAGAGGTGGTAATGACATGATCCCCATTTTTTAATACACCTTTGATAGCCAGGTTTAAACTGTCCGTCGTGTTGTAAGTAAATATCATTCTAAAGGGGTCTTGGGCATTAAACAACTGACAGAGCATTTCCCTGGTATAGAGAAGAATGTTGGCCGCTTCTATTGCCATGGTATGACTGGAACGACCGGGGTTAGCGCCATAATACTTCATGGTCCTTAGTATTGTATCGTATACAATATCCGGCTTGGGCCAGCTTGTAGCAGCATTATCCATATAGATCATTTTCATCTTTCCATCTCCCGGAGTAACATAAATAAAATACGTAAATATATTACTAATAGGGCCGCTCCATCCCGGATGGGATCGCGGTTAAGCTCTATTTGCCTTGCTTAACACAAAAATAAAATAAGTCATATTTTCAGGGGGTAACATATGACAGCGATTGAAGATTTCAATTTTATATCCTTTAATTCACGGCAGCATGCCTTATACTTTGCTCAAATATTAAAAAATGCCGGATATAACTCTCAAATTATATCCACACCTAAAGGTGTAGCCCTGGGGTGTGGACTATCTCTAAAATTCTCGCCCCATTTAACCGGGGCCATCATGGAGGCATATAAAAACAACCCAATACCCATAATAGGTTTCTATTCGATCAGGAGAATAGGGGGCTACAGCCAGCTTCGGAGACTACCCATGGTATAAGATCATCTAGTGTAGTATGGATTGGAAAATCCTTTTCAGAGGATTCTTGTTTTGTGATTTTTTTATTCTTATTCTAAAATCTTCCAACTCCTCCAGTATGAGCTCCCATCGGCGTTTGGTTTCCATGGAACGTCTTCGGAGCTCATCGGCTTCCCTCGCTATGGTAATATGTTCCCTGTAGACGGCCTGAGCTTTATTAATCCATTCAAGTACATATTCATACATGTTTAATTCCATTGGGGAATTTAGGGGTTTATATTCAACTATTGGTTCATCCGAAAGCCTTAACCATTTTTGGAGATCTGTATGGTATTTCATATGTAGTACCCTGTATATTCCTTCGGAGTTTTCCCGGTAGGATAAGTGGATATCCCTATCATATACCTTATAGCTGTATGGAGTTGGTTCCGGGTCACCGGTAAAGTCCGATATCCTTTGATGTATCCAGTTCTCTCCATCCCAACAATAATGATATAGGGTCCAGATATCCGTATCCCACGGATTACCAAAGACGAAGAGGATGTGGATCTTATTCTCCAACACGAGGATGGCCGGATATCTGATATCATACTCCTTTATATTGTATTCACCGAGCACTTGTTCAGACCATGTATCACCGTCAAAATGCATATAGGTTATCCTGCCTTCAAGAGATAAACATATAATGTGTAATTTACCGTCTTGGTCAATACAAACCCCAAACTCTTCTTTCGCGTTTGTCGTTATAAGGTGGGGATTTCCCCAACCCATATTTTCTTTCAGACTCCTGTAGCAAATATTGTTCTGACTGTCTGAAAAGATATCCCACATATTTTCGTCACTAAACATTACTATTCTATGCGTAGTTTGGTGGGGACCCATCTATTTCACCTTCCTTGCAGGTTTTATAATTTAACCTTCGGTCAGTTAAATTCTAAGCAGTTTGGATTATCAGCCTTGGGAATTAACGGATTGATCAAAGCGTTGTGATGCTTCTCAATTAAGTTCCCTGGTGATTCTCTTGTAATAAGGTAGTAATCTGATATATTATTTATATAGAGTAGTGTACATGTTTATAACTAAAATACTGAATTTTTACTGGAACAATGGTAGGATTTGCTAAATAAGACCTTGGTAGGATGAGATTTTATTACTTAAAGGATATAATAGGAGCGGATGACTTAAATGAATGATAAAGTAGGGAATACAGATAAGATACTAACGCTGTTGGAAGAAAGGTATAGCGGGGCCGGTCCTGAACTTGACCATGAAAACCCCTTTCAGTTATTAATAGCAACCATTCTTTCCGCCCAATGCACTGACAGGCAGGTTAATAGGGTAACTCCCATCCTGTTTAAGAAGTACCCGAAAGTGGAAGATGTGGCTGCTCTGGATCCCCAAGAATTAGAACCTATCATTAAGAGCTGTGGTTTTTATAAAACGAAAAGCAGAAACATAGTGGCAACGTGCAGGCTTCTTATAGAAAAGTATGACGGGAAAGTTCCCAGAGATATCGAGACCCTCCAAACCCTACCCGGTGTTGGTAGAAAAACTGCTAATGTCGTAGCCAGCAACGCCTTTGGAGTTGATGCTATTGCTGTGGACACTCATGTTTTCAGGGTTTCGAACAGGCTTGGATTGGCAGATGCAAAGGATGTGCTGGAGACAGAAAAGCAGCTTATGGAGAATATCCCTAAAAACAAGTGGACAGCAGCCCATCACTGGCTTATCCATCATGGAAGGCAGATATGCAATGCCAGAAACCCAAAGTGCGATATTTGTTTTCTGAATCCCTATTGTCCTTACTATAACAATAAGTTGTAATCTATCTGGTGAAATCATCCATTAAAACCTAAAGACTCGTGTCTTCAAGCTTTTTTATCCCTATATATGTTTTGCCTTTTACGGGTCTATAGTAGTGGGTGTCAAAGAGCTCTTCCTTAATTAGTTTGTCCTTTTGAAAGGTTTGTCGGTATACCCGTACTTTGTAGCCATTTCTGGATGCTGTATGCACATACTCTTCGCCCTCATATTCTACATACTTCCCCTCATAATCCTTTATTATATCAGGGCTTGGTGCAGGGACGGTTTCATAAACTTCGGAATGAAATTCGTATCTTTGCCCATCGGGCAGAGGCTCGCCATAGACTTCAAAATATACCCGTTTATCGGCATAATAAGCCCTGATATATATCGGGCTCTCTCTGTTGTTCCGAAACTTCAGATCGATTACAGGCTCAGGCGGAGGCAAGTTTACTGTTGTGTCAAGGCCCATATCAATATATGAAGATGGGATGGAGTGGCGGGTCCTCTCTACAACATCCAGACCGGCCCTGATCACAGTATTGTAAAGGGTGGTTGAAGTCTGGGACACCCCACCTCCCAGGACATTGACAAAGCGTTTGTTTTGGATCATGGGTGCATAACCGTATCCTTTATCCGCGGTGCGTTTGCCAGTTGTTTCGTTAAAGGATATGGTCTGCCCCGGGGATACGACCAAGCCGTTAAAAGCCAGGGCGGCCGTCACGACATTCTTTGTCCGGTCCTCAGAGCTTTTGGACAAATCAGTACTAAAAGATGTTATTTTTTCCAGCTTTCCTTCAAAATCCCTGGCTAAAACCCCAGGGGGCAACTTAACGGGGGATAAGACTAAAGGTCTAGCAACGGTACCGCTATTCAATATTTCCCTAATTTGGTCAATGACAGTATCAACATCCAGGAAAAGGCCATACTTTTCGGGGCTTATATTAAACATTATCTTATCATCCGGATTGAACTTTAAGGTTGCATCCACAGGGTCACTGTTTATTGCTGAAGCTATTTCTTCAATTTTCTCCTTAAGCCTATCTACATTATAGGTCAGTTCCGTGTTGAAGGTTCGTCCTTGCCTCTTCAGTTTTTGGACTGCCAGGAACCGGTCTAAAAAGGTTCCTTCCCTTGCAACACTATAAGCTTCATCTACCTTCTCTGCTATATCAATATAAGCCTGGATATCCTCATGTCCAAAGGTCCAGGTATTGGATTCGTATTTCAGCTCTATGTCCAGCTTGTCCAACCGCGGTTGATTTAACTTCCTTAATGATTTCTCAGCGGACTCCTTAGTTAGGCCATCCATAGATAAGCCATCTATTGTAATACCTTCATAAAAAGTATCTGTATTTAAAAGCCTGTCCATGTAAAGCTTTATCCCTAAAACCGAGACAAGTACAAGGACGATAAAGAAAGTCAATGCCGCAGCAAGTTTTCTTTTATTTTTATTTGCTCTGTTACGCCGTGCATTCATAGTATTATTGTTTCCCCTTATGTGTTATATTTAACAATTTATCTTGGTAAAGCTCGCCTCGCAATGATTAGTTATGTATACCAAATACATTGGACAATGAAACACTCAATTATTGCTATGATTTTTATAGGAACTATGTTAAAATTAATACGGCCTGTGTGGAAAGGATATTGCAGACATGCATTGTTATAATAATAACAAAGACTATAGTATGGTTTTTGAAGTCAAATAATTAGCCTGAAGCTAGGTGATGAGGAGTTGTACAACTTGAAGATATATGGCCTGGTTGGACCCAGCGGTACAGGGAAGAGTTATAAGGCATCCAATCTTGCCAATGAACGGGGCATTTTGTATATTATAGATGATGGATTATTCATTAAAGGTAGTAAGGTAATTGCTGGCATCTCTGCAAAAAAGGAGGCTACTATGGTTGCAGCCGTGCGGAGGGCTCTGTTCATGGATAAGAAACATGCAGCTAGTGTTAAGGAGGCCATAGAAATAGCCAAGCCCAATGCCATACTGATTTTAGGCACCTCTGTTAATATGATTCATAGAATCGTGGACAATCTTGGGTTACCGCCTGCTGAAGAGATAATCAGAATTAAGGATGTATCTACAGAAGAGGAGATACAGGCTGCCCGCACTTCCAGGAGGGAACAGGGCAAGCATGTTATACCGGTTCCTACCCTTGAAATACGTAAGGATTTTTCAGGGTACCTGCTTCACCCTTTACGAATCCTTAGATTTACTGAAAAGGGAAAGAACATAGAGACCCTGGAAAAGACGGTCATGCGACCTACATACAGCTACATGGGGAAGTTTTATATAGCGGATTTGGCACTGGAATCCATAGCCTCGTACAATGCTTACAAGGTCGAGGGGGTCTATAGGGTAACAAAGGTCACATCTATAAGCCACGCAGGCGGTGTAGTTATCAACATGGAAATAACCGTGTCCTATGGCTACAGGATTTATGAAATAGTTGATCAAATTCAAGAGAAGATTGCCAAAGATATAGTACACCTAACGGGGATCAATGTGCTCCAGGTAAATGTAATAATCAAAAATATAGTAGTAGAGAAGACTTAAAACTCTTCAGGGAGCCATCGATTGAGAATATACGTATTTAGCATATAAGGGATTATTCTTAACTCAGCATAGGAGGTATTAGACATGTTTGAAATAATGGAAAAGAGGACGATAGGCCCGGGGATTATATTAATGAAGGTAAAGGCTCCCTTGATTGCCGGCAAAGCCATGCCCGGACAATTTATCATGTTGAGGGTCAGTGAGGAAGGTGAACGGATACCCTTGACTGTTGCCGATTATGACAGGGGAGAGGGAAGTATAACAATCATCTTTCAAGAAGTTGGTTACACTACCAAAGAGCTCGCCAGGCTGAGTCCGGGGGATTTTATAAGGGATTTCGCAGGCCCCTTAGGTATGCCATCCCGATTGGATGGTCAGGGCCGGGTCCTGTGTGTTGGCGGTGGAGTTGGTATAGCCCCTCTATTCCCTCAAATAAAATACTTATATAACCAGGGAACAGATGTGGATGTAATAATAGGGGCCAGAAGTTCAGACTATCTAATCTTGGTAGATGAAATCAGGGATAGTTCTTCCAATATTTATTTGGCTACTGATGACGGATCCCTGGGTCACAAGGGATTTGTAACGGATATAGTTAAACGCCTATTGGAAGATGACAACAGATATGATCTGGTAATTGCGGTGGGGCCACTGGTTATGATGAGAGCGGTTTCGTCCATGACCAAAGAATATAACATACCCACGACTGTGAGTATGAACCCCATAATGGTAGACGGTACGGGAATGTGCGGTGGGTGCCGGGTTACAGTAGGAGGCAAGGTCTACTATGCCTGTGTGGATGGACCCGATTTTGACGGACATTTGGTAGACTTTGATGAAGCAATAAGGCGTCAGCAAATGTACAGAGAAGAAGAAAAAGAAGCAGAGCATAACTGCAGAATTTTATCAAAAATATAATTGAAATATATGTTTTGAATGGGTCTGTCATATCATTTTTTCTGACGATTGCCATTAACGTAACGTATATAGATCATATTTGGGGGGAAAGAAGTATGAGTTTAGAGCTTAAAAGGGTACCCATGGCAGAACAGGAGCCCGAGGCCAGAAAGCATAATTTTGACGAAGTTTCTTTAGGATATACCTTGGAGGAGGCCATTCAAGAGGCGAAAAGATGTATACAATGTAAGAGGCCCCGGTGTGTTGCTGGATGCCCGGTTAATATACGTATACCCGAATTCATAGATCAGATAGCCCAAGGGAACATTGACAGAGCTGCGGAAATAATTAAGGAAACCAATAACTTACCGGCTATATGTGGACGAGTTTGCCCCCAGGAGGAGCAATGTGAAGCCAAATGTATTTTGGGAGTAAAAGGTGAGCCTATAGCCATAGGAAGATTGGAAAGATTTGCCGCTGACTATGCCCTGGAAAAGGAAAGGGAGAGTCAGGTTCCGGTCTCAAACGGGATAAAAGTTGCCATTGTAGGAAGTGGACCGGCGGGGTTAACGGCAGCAGCAGATTTGGCTAAATATGGTTATGAAGCGCATATATTCGAGGCTTTCCATGAACCCGGAGGAGTGCTTATCTATGGAATACCCGAGTTCAGATTGCCCGAGTCTCTGGTAAGAAAGGAAATAGAAGGGATAAAAGATCTAGGTGTTAAAATCCATACCAACATAATAATTGGTAAGACTATAACCATAGATGAACTGTTGGAACAAGGTTTCAAGGCTGTTTTTATTGGAAGTGGTGCCGGATTACCGAGGTTTATGAATATACCCGGCGAAAATTTGAACGGGGTATACTCTGCCAACGAATACTTGACCAGGATTAACCTGATGAAAGCATATGATTTTCCCAACAACCATACTCCAATAAAGGTAGGAAGCAGAGTAGCTGTGGTAGGCGGAGGAAACGTAGCCATGGATGCAGCCAGGAGTGCATTGAGGCTGGGCGCAGAGGAAGTAAGAATAGTGTACCGCAGATCAGAAGAAGAGATGCCGGCCAGGTTGGAGGAAATTCATCATGCCAGGGAAGAAGGCATCATCTTCGATACTTTGGTCAATCCGGTGGAAATTATAGGTGAAAATGGTTGGGTTACCGGCATTAAGTGTATAAGGATGGAATTGGGAGAACCTGATTCTTCAGGCAGGAGAAGGCCAATAGAAATACCGGGTTCAGACTTTATACAGGATATGGATATTGTAATTATGGCAATAGGTACCAGTCCTAATCCTCTTATTGTTTCTACAACTCCGGATCTGAAGGTTCATAGTTGGGGCGGTATAATAGTAGATGAAGAAACTGGTGAGACCAGTAAAGAAGGTGTCTATGCAGGAGGGGATGCGGTTACCGGTGCTGCCACTGTTATTCTCGCTATGGGAGCTGGAAAGACGGCGGCCAAAGCCATCCATGAGAAATTAAAGGTCCGTGAGGATCAATTGTTGCCATTGTAGAAGTGCAAACAAAAAACATCCATCTAAATTGTAGTAGGGAGACATAAATGTTAATAGAAGAAAACCGGGATACAGGTGTATTAAGGATTGAGGGACTGAAGAATTTTAATCCTAAGCATATATTCGAATGCGGCCAGGCCTTTCGTTGGAATTGGGACGGCCAGGGCTATGTTGGAGTAGTTGGGGATAAAGTAGTGAGGGTGTTGTGGGAAAGGTCAACCCTGACACTGGAAAATGCTACCTATGACGATTTTAATATAGTATGGCTGGATTATTTCGACTTAAATACAGATTACGGGAGGATTATAGAAAAGCTGTCCAGGGATCCGATACTGGTGGAAGCAATAAGGCATGGATGGGGTATAAGAATACTAAACCAGGATCCTTGGGAGACCCTTATATCCTTTATCATATCTGCCCGAAATGGGATAGACAGGATAAAGGCGACGGTAGAGAGAATATCCCAAAAGTTTGGAGAAAAGATCTCCTGGGCAGGCCGGGATTATTATAAGTTTCCAAGTATTGATGTGCTAGCCGATGCGGATGAGGATGAACTAAGGAGCTGTGGATGCGGTTACAGGGGCCCGTATATTAAAGGCACAGCCCAGCTGATCCGCTCCGGAGAAATCAATCTGGATGCATTGAAGTACATGGATTATGAAGATGCTAAAGAACAGCTATTGGCATGCCCCGGTGTTGGACCCAAGGTGGCGGATTGTATCTTATTGTTTTCCCTGAGAAAAGGACAGGCCTTTCCAGTAGATGTATGGATTGGTCGTATAATGGAGGAGCTATATTCCCAGGAGATGAAGGAATTTAAGGATATACGTGAGTTCGCAGAGAACAGGTTTGGAGACATAGCCGGATATGCCCAGCAATATTTATTCTATTATGCTAGGGAAAAGCAGATTGGAAAGGCACCGTCAAAGAGATAGCCATTGAAGTCTGCCTCTATTGACCCATTTGCCTGGATAATTTGGTTGCTACGCTGGATTAACCAGAAAGTTGGCCTTGCAACTCTTTCAAATATGTCGTTGACAATATCTATTGGCTTTGGTAGACTGTTCACTAATAATTACATGAGAAATACTGCATTTTAGGTACGGATTTCGCAATAGATATGACATAAGACGGCTATAAACTTACAATAGGTCTTTGCAATTTTTCAAATTCTAATCTGTTTGATGGAGGGAGAGAGTTGACTATAAATAATAAATTTACAAAAGAAGGCCTTACCTTCGATGACGTTTTGCTTATACCGGGCAGATCTGAGGTATTGCCTAACCAGGTGGACCTTACGACCAATCTGACTAAGTCCATTAAATTGAATATTCCACTGATGAGTGCGGCCATGGATACCGTAACTGAGGCGAGGTTGGCCATCGCTATCGCCAGGGAAGGTGGAATAGGAATTATCCACAAGAATATGTCCATTGAAGAACAGGCGATACAGGTGGACAAGGTTAAGCGTTCGGAGCATGGGGTAATAGTAGATCCATTTTTCCTCTCGCCGGATCATCTGTTGTCTGATGCAAATGAGCTCATGAGGAAATATAGAATATCAGGGGTGCCTATTACGGTAAAAGGCAAGCTGGTGGGCATTATTACCAACCGTGATATAAGGTTCGAAACGGATTTTACTCAAAAAATATCCGATGTTATGACATCAGAAAATCTTATCACTGCACCTGTAGGTACGAATCTCCAACAAGCTCAGGAAATCCTTAGAAAGCACAAGATCGAGAAATTGCCCATAGTTGATGAGAACATGATGTTAAAGGGTCTTATTACCATCAAGGATATTGAGAAGGCGATTCAATATCCAAACTCCGCCAAGGATTCCAGCGGAAGGCTTTTGGTAGGTGCAGCTGTTGGAGTATCAAAGGATACTATGGACAGAGTTGCCGCCTTGATAGACGCCAAAGTAGATGTGGTAGCAATCGACACTGCTCATGGCCATTCTTTTGGTGTAATAAAAACCGTAAGCCGGATAAAGGAGAAGTTTCCAAATCTACAGATCATAGCCGGTAATGTGGCTACAGGAGAAGCTACCCGGGATTTGATAGAGGCAGGTGCTGATTGTGTCAAGGTAGGAATTGGTCCCGGATCCATATGCACTACCAGGGTAGTGGCAGGCATAGGAGTACCCCAAATAACAGCTATATATGATTGTGCAGAAGTAGCTGACAGATATGGGATTCCGATTATTGCCGACGGTGGTATCAAATACTCCGGTGACATTCCCAAAGCCATTGCTGCCGGTGCCAGCGTAGTTATGATAGGTAGCCTTCTGGCAGGCACAGAAGAGAGCCCCGGGGAGATGGAAATATACCAGGGAAGAAGTTTTAAGGTGTATAGGGGGATGGGCTCTATGGGAGCTATGGCTGCAGGCAGTAAGGACCGTTACTTCCAGGAGGATGCTCAAAAACTGGTACCTGAAGGGGTAGAAGGCCGTGTTCCCTTTAAGGGTCCGCTTTCTGATACGGTCTTCCAGCTTGTCGGAGGTCTGAAGGCCGGTATGGGATACTGCGGTACTCCTACCATCGAGGCCTTACGGAAGGATACACAGTTTATTAGAATATCCAATGCATCGCTCCGTGAAAATCATCCACATGACATATACATCACCAAGGAAGCACCCAATTACAGCGTTGGAGTTTAATAGTATATTTCATATTAGTAACTGTCATAGATCTGCTTAATAGCTTGAATTCGGTTCTACCGGATTCAAGAATATTAGGATAAGAATTGATTACAGAAGAATCTACCTTATGTCAATCCATATTGACCAATCTAAGGGATCTTGAGTATTTTACTTTGGGTCCCTTTTTACTGTTTCAAACAGATTGACGGCATGTTATTATAAAGATAGGCATGGCTTACATGGATATGTGTTGTTATGTTGAGATAATTTAGGGTAAGAATATAAGATAAACAATGAAGGAGAAGATTTGATGCAACAAGAGACAATTTTGGTCTTAAATTTTGGCAGTGAGCACAGTCAAAGAATAGCCAGGGAGGTAAGGGATTTAAAAGTATATAGTGAGATTTTGCCCTATACGGCACCTATAGAGAGGATTAAAACCCTGAACCCAAAGGGCATTATAGTGACTGTTGATGCGGATAATCTTTCCGCTGAAGGCGCAGATAAGTACATCAATCAGGTTTACCATTTGGGAATTCCAACCGTAATAATTAGCGAACCTTGTGGTGATGAAATCAGAGACTTTATCTTTGGCCCGTGTGAATGTAGTGGAACTTGGACCCCATCCAATTTTATTCAGAATTCTATAGATATCATAAAAGAAAAAGTAGGAGATAAAAGAGTCTTATGCGCTTTATCCGGAGGGGTTGACAGTTCAGTGGCTGCTGTATTGATGCACAAGGCCATAGGGGATCAATTGGTTTGCGTTTTTGTGGACCATGGATTATTGAGGAAAAACGAGGGAGATGAAGTAGAGGAAATATTCAAAGGAAAATTTCATTTGAATCTGATCCGGGTAAACGCTCAAGATCGCTTCTTAGATCGGTTAGCGGGCGTATCCGACCCGGAAGCCAAACGTATGATCATAGGAGAGGAATTTATCAGGGTTTTTGAGGAAGAGTCAAAGAAGTTGGGAAAGATCGACTTCCTGGTCCAGGGTACCATTTATCCGGATGTTATTGAGAGCGGTGCAGATGAATCTGGTCTGGTAAAAAGCCACCATAATGTAGGAGGACTTCCTGAAGATTTTGATTTTAGAGAGATAATTGAACCCCTAAGAAATCTCTTCAAAGATGAGGTAAGAAGGGTAGGCGAAGAACTTGGAATTCCTCATCACATGGTATGGAGGCAGCCTTTCCCAGGACCTGGACTGGCTATAAGGGTTATTGGTGATGTTACACGGGAGAAATTACAAATCATCAGAGAAGCTGATGCAATTTATAGGGATGAGATAGCCAAAGCAGG